>OGMH01000635.1_pt1 | contig 17130 bp, 18 predicted proteins | sample 1573191 | NCBI WGS metagenome assembly OGMH01 (sample SAMEA2581978, study PRJEB24529) | metagenome | biome: Human gut stool | place: China | collected 2011 | reverse complement strand
ACAAACACGGTTTCCGTGAAAGAATGGCTACCGCAAACGGTCGCCGAGTATTGGCTGCACGTCGCGCTAAAGGCCGCAAGAAATTAACTGTATCTGACGAATACAACGGAGTTAAAGCATAACCGTGTGCGTTGGAAATAGAATTTAAGAAGGTCTCGTCTCCGGACGATGTTTCTTCTTTACAGGCGCGGATTACGCGGATTACACGGATTCTTAGTTGTCCGCGTAATCAAACGTAATCCGCGCCTGATTTATTTTAAAAGTATTATATGGTTACACTGAAAGATTTCTTTTCATTCCAAAAGAACCGTTTCTTCTGGATTAATCTGATAGCCATGATCGTGGTTATCATTGCAGTGTGCTGGGGCACATTATACGGACTGGATATTTATACCCATCACGGTGAATCTTACGTTGTTCCCAACGTGAAGAACAAGAGCATGCTGGAAGCAGAGAAATCACTGAATGCCCAGCAACTGAAAGCAATTATCGTTGACTCCAGCTATGTCAAAGGTATGCCGGCCGGCATGGTACTGGAACAGACTCCCGTGGGCGGTTCGCGGGTAAAGGAAGGACGGGCTGTCTATCTGACCGTTACAACCAGCGATGTTCCATTGGTCAAACTTCCGGACCTGATCGACAACAGTTCGCTTCGCCAGGCTGCTGCCAAACTAAAATCCATCGGCTTCAGACTGACAGAACCGGAATACATTGCTGGTGAGCAGGATTGGGTATACGGAATCAAGTACCGGGGACGAGCACTTCAGACAGGAGACAAAGTTCCTCATGAAGCCTTGCTTACCTTATGTGTCGGAAATAAGAAGCTTCAGGATTCACTGGCTGTAGATTCATTCTCCATTCAGACGGAAATGAATACAGCAGAAGACCAACCGCAAGTAGATGATTCGTGGTTTTAATAACCTATAAAACAAACTGTAACGAATGGCAGAAGACTATATAGATGAACTGGACGAAACGCTGGATGATTTGGAACCGGTCAGCGGAACACCCGAACTTTATGAGCATTTCCGGGTGGTGGTCGACAAAGGACAAAGTCCCGTACGAATAGATAAATATCTTTTTGAACGTATTGTCAATGCTTCACGCAACCGTATACAGACAGCAGCCGATGCCGGATTCGTTATGGCTAACGGAAAGCCTGTCAAAAGCAGCTACAAAGTCAAGCCGCAGGACGTACTGACCGTCATGATGGACAGACCTCGCTACGAGAACGACATCATTCCGGAAGATATTCCGCTGGATGTTGTGTATGAAGACGAGGATCTGATGGTTATTAACAAACCGGCCGGACTGGTGGTTCATCCGGGATGCGGCAATTACCACGGAACACTGGTCAATGCAATTGCATGGCATCTGCGTGACGTTCCAACATATAATCCCAACGATCCGCAAGTGGGACTGGTACACCGTATCGATAAAGATACTTCCGGGCTGCTGGTTATTGCCAAGACACCTGATGCGAAAACAAATCTGGGATTACAGTTCTACAATAAAACAACCAAGCGCGAATATAATGCCCTTGTCTGGGGAATCGTGGAAGAGGACGAAGGTACCATCACCGGAAACATCGGCCGGAATCCGCGGGACCGCATGCAAATGGCAGTAATGTCTGACCCTACTCAGGGAAAACATGCCGTTACTCATTATCAGGTATTGGAACGGCTGGGATATGTCACACTGGTAAAATGTGTACTCGAAACCGGACGTACGCATCAAATCCGTGTGCACATGAAACACATCGGACATGTACTTTTCAATGACGAACGGTATGGAGGCCATGAAATTTTAAAAGGAACTCATTTCAGTAAATACAAACAATTCGTTAATAACTGCTTCGATATTTGCCCCCGACAGGCTCTTCATGCCAAGACGTTAGGCTTCGTGCATCCCCGTACGAAAGAAGAGATGTTCTTTACTTCAGAACTGCCTGAAGACATGACCCGTCTGCTGGAGCGATGGAGAACCTATATCAGCAACAGAGAATAATTATGAAACGTACAATTGCTATTGTAGCAGGAGGAGACTCTTCCGAACACGGAGTTTCCATGAAAAGTGCAGAAGGTATCTATTCCTTCATCGATCAACAGAAATACAACCTCTACATTGTAGAGCTTACACACAAAAGCTGGGAAGCAATCTTGCCGGACGGAACACGCGCCGCAATTGACAAGAATGATTTCAGTTTCGAAGAAAACGGGAAAAGAATCAAGCCGGACTTCGCTTATATCACCATTCATGGAACTCCGGGAGAGAACGGAATCCTGCAAGGTTACTTTGAACTGATAGGCATGCCCTATTCCACCTGTGACGTACTGGTATCAGCCTTGACCTTCAGCAAATTCCTGCTTAACCAATACCTGAAAGGGTTTGGTATCCGCGTAGCCGAATCCTTACTGGTGAAGAAAAAGAACGGTATTACCGACGAACAGGTCATGGAAACCATCGGACTTCCCTGCTTCATCAAGCCGAATGCCAGCGGTTCCAGTTTCGGAGTTACCAAAGTAAAAACCAAAGAGCAGATTCAGCCTGCCCTGGAAGCAGCGTTCAAGGAATCAGACGATGTGATGATTGAAGCCTTTATGGACGGAATTGAACTGGCTAACGGTTGCTACAAGACCCACGACAAATCAGTGGTATTCCCGATCACTGAAGTCGTAAGCAAAAATGAATTCTTTGACTTCAATGCCAAATACAAAGGTGAGGTTACTGAAATTACACCGGCACGCCTCAGCCCGGAACTGACTCAGCGGGTACAGCAACTGACTTCTGCCATCTATGATATTCTGGATTGTAAAGGTATTGTACGCGTAGATTACATTATTACGGAAGGCGACAAGATCAATATGCTCGAGATCAACACCACGCCAGGTATGACAGCTACCAGCTTTATCCCACAACAGGTACGTGCAGCCGGACTGGATATTAAGGATGTCATGACAGACATTATTGAAGATCATTTCCGTCAATAAAAACCGGATACAGAACTTTAGGAAAGTGTGTGAAAACGGGAAACAGTATACCATCAAACCTGCCCGTTTCACACACTTTCTTTGTATGAAAAATATCCTGTACGCATTTTATTTGTCAGAATATTTATTAACTTTGCCTTACATTAAACTATTAATTGTAAGTTGAGATGAACATTCCTGCCGAGTTTGACGAAATACGGCCCTATTTGCCTGAAGAACTTCCTCAGATTTTCGAGGAATTGATAGCTGATCCTACTTTCCAGGACATTATGACTCGCATCATTCCTGATGTGCCTGTTGAAATTCTTTGTGCAAAACTTCGCCAGTGCAAAACCAATCTGGAAGTACAGAAAACCTTTTTCCACAAGCTGCTTCATGACATCATGGATCAGCATAGTGACGGATTCGACATGGACACCTCATCTCTGAATGATAAAACAAGAAACTATACTTTCGTTTCTAATCACAGAGACATCGTACTCGACCCGGGATTCCTTTCCGTCGGTCTGCTGGATAACGGATTTCCGAACACGGTAGAAATCGCAATCGGTGACAATCTGTTGATTTTCCCCTGGATAAAGAAACTGGTACGCGTCAACAAGGCATTCATCGTACAGCGTACAATCAACCGCAAGCAGATTCTGGAATCTTCCATGCGCATGTCCCGTTACATCCACTTTGCCCTGACTCAAAAGAAAGAAAATATCTGGATTGCCCAACGGGAAGGACGGGCTAAGGATTCTAATGACCGGACACAGGAGAGCGTACTGAAAATGCTGGCAATGGGAGGAGAAGGTGATTATGTTGACCGCCTGAAGGAACTCAACATCGTTCCGACTTCCCTGTCATACGAATATGACCCATGCGACTATCTGAAGGCTATGGAAATGCAGCAGAAACGGGATATCGAAGGATTCAAGAAAAGCCAGGAGGACGATTTACAAAACATGCAGACCGGTATCTTCGGTTATAAAGGACATGTACATTTCCAGACAGCTCCCTGTATCAACGAAGAGTTGGAAGCTTTCCGCGGACTTTCCAAAACAGAAGTGTTTGCACGGACAGCCAGTCTGATCGATCACTACATCCATCTCAACTACCGCTTATATCCGGGAAATTACATTGCATGTGATCTGTTGGAAGGAAACCAGCACTTTGCTTCCCGATATACAACGGAAGACGTAGCCCGATTCAATACTTACCTCCAGAAAAAACTGGATATGATTTCGCTTCCCGACAAAGACGAAGAATTCCTGCGGAAATGCATGCTGACCATGTATGCCAATCCGGTCATCAATCATCAGAAAGCTCTGGAAGAATGAGATCTCTGCTGATTCTGCTTCTTTGTACAGTTGTTCTGGTCTCTTGCCAGGAAGAATATGTATACCCCAGCGTTGTGACTGAATTCATAGATGCCAGGACTAACGGAGAAGGAAAACTTACCTGGCTTATTACGGACCAGGGTGATACGCTTGATATTCAGGAACGCTCCGGACTGGACGGGCTTTGTGCCGACAGTACTTATCGTACAATTACAATTTACGAACACCTGGAAGAAGAAGCTTCACAGACATATCCAATGGTGAAGGTATATTCTGTCCAGCAAATCTTATCTATTTCTCCGGTTGACAAAAATAATTTTTCACCCGGAGAAATAAGTACGGATCCACTCGACATTCAAAGCATCTGGAGATCCGGGAATTATCTGAATCTGATTCTCCTGCCCTTAGTCAAAGAAGGCAAACATATTTATATGGCAGTAGAAACAGAACTCACCCGCCACTCCGACGGACATCAGACGCTGAGTCTCATCCTCCACCATGACCGCAATGGAGATGAAGAAGCTTTCACCCGCAAAACATATCTTTCCATTCCTCTAAGCACTTATAAAGGGAAATTACAGGAAGGAGACAGTATCACCCTTACACTGAATACCTATCAGGAAGGAATGACCAGCCGTAGTTTTGCCTATTAATAGAAATCAATACAAATAAACGATATGATAAAAAGTCTCTATTTCATGTTTTTCGTATGCATTGCCCTATGGGGACTGATTGCATGCGGAAGCAGTTCTAAAAATGATTTTCCCAACCTATCCCCTGATGAATTTGAACGTCTCATCCAGGATGAAAATGTACAACGGGTAGATGTGCGTACCGTAGCAGAATACAGCGAAGGTCATATTCCGGGAAGTATTAACATCAATATACTGGATGAACAGTTTGCGGCTTATGCTGATGAGCTTCTGGACAAGAATGAACCTGTTGCTGTCTATTGCAAAAGCGGAAGAAGAAGCCGAAATGCTGCCCGCCTGCTGAGCCAGAAAGGCTTCAAGGTCTATAATCTGGACAAAGGATTTGAAAGCTGGAAAGAAAACGGAAAAGAAATTGAAAAATAACAGATAAGCTGTTTCAAGAACGGGGATTTACTTTTTTATCCAAAAGGTCTGAAGAAAAAGTAAATCCCCGCTTTCTATTATAAAGCCTCCAACATTCGTTTCAGAACGACAGTTGCTGATATCTCACGGTTGGCAGCTTCAGGAATAACCAGTGATGTAGGCGATTCAATTACATCGTCTGTCACAATCATGTTCCGGCGAACCGGCAGACAATGCATAAAGAAGGCATTATTGGTCAGTGCCATGTGAGCCGTATCAACAGTCCAGCTCATATCTTTACTCAGGATTTTTCCATAGTCATCCGGATTGGTAACTCCCGGACAAGCCCAGTTCTTCGCATAGATGAAATCTGCTCCTTCAAAAGCTTTCAACTGATCATATTCCACTTTCGCACCACGCACAAACTTCGGATCAAGTTCATATCCGTGAGGATGAGTTATGACAAAGTCCACGTCTGCTTCATTCATAAAATCAGCAAAAGAATTCGGTACAGCCTGCGGCAAAGCACGGGGATGAGGAGCCCATGTCAGAACAACTTTCGGACGTTCCTTCCGTTTATACTCCTCAATGGTTATCAAATCAGCAAAAGCCTGCAAGGGATGTCCGGTAGCAGCTTCCATGGAGAATACAGGTTTCCCGGAATACTGAATAAACTGATTCAAAATTTTTTCCGTATAATCATCTTCCCGGTTCTCGAAACGGGCAAACGAACGAACTCCGATAATATCACAATAGGAAGCCATCACCGGAATAGCTTCCAGCAGATGTTCACTCTTGTCACCATCCATCACAACACCACGTTCTGTTTCCAGTTTCCAGGCTCCCTGGTTAACATCAAGTACAATGACATCCATTCCCAGATTACGGGCAGCCTTTTGTGTGCTAAGACGAGTACGCAAACTGTTGTTGAAGAAAATCAGCAAACAAGTCTTATGCTTGCCAAGTGATTCGTATTTATAACGATCTTTCTTGATTTCAAATGCTTCCGAGAGGGCCGTTTTCAGATCTCCCAAATCAAATACATTGGTATAAGTTCTCATATTCTCAACAGACTTAAAAAATAATTCTATGCAGCAAATGTACAATTTTAAGTATGATTTACGCAAAAATATCATTAAAAAACAAGATATCTGACAATATTTGACAAAACTTTCTTATCTTTGGATAAAGAATAGAGAGATTATAAATCCTGTTTTATTAACCCTTAAAAACTTAAGATTATGGGAGCCAAGACGTACGGATCATTAGTAGAAGTTTTCAGAGGCAGCCTCTGGGAAGCTGAATTAGTTAAAGGCTTGCTGACCTCAGCCGGTGTAGAAGCCATGATAAAGGATGAAACATTGTCTGCTATCGCCTCTCCTTATAGCAATACCGAAGGAGGTGTCTTAGTTATGGTTAATAAGGAGGAAGAAGTTTATGCCAAAAAAGTTGTAGCAGAAAGAAAAGCATGAAGAATAAAATTTCCGCAGCCTTTGCTGCACTTTGCCTGACTGTGTCTCCGCTGGAAGCACAGGATTTAAAAACCACAACATGGTCTTCATTCGGTGTATCGTTTAAAGCACCAAGTGACATCACGATAGAAGATGATTCAGAAGAGGGGTACATTGTCAGTACCCCTACCTATTATATTACAGTTCAATTACTGGAAGGAGAAGGACTGAAACGAAGCGAACTGGCCTCAGAGCTCAAGAATATCGCAACTGACGATGAAATAACAGAGCAGTCCTCCGTAACAGAGTTTGAACTTCCACAATTTTACGGAGTACGCCTTCAAGGGAATTGTGACACGGAACAGTGCCTTTACAGCTATTTGCTTGCAAAAGATGAAAGCTGCGGTTTCTATGTATCCATTACTTACCGTGAGAAAAATGACAAAAAACCGGAAGACATACTGAACAGTTTCAAACTGGAAGAATAACAGATCTATACCTATGAAAAAGACTTATCAATTATATGCACCATGGATTACGGCACTTTTGATTGCTCTCACTCCTTTCTTGCTCAGTTCTGATATATTCCATAACAAGAAAGAAGAAAAGGAAGAGATCATGGAATACAGTTGTATTCCAGTTCCTGACAGCATCGAATTCTGCGGAACAAAAATTGACCTGACCCGCTATGACCGGCGCGAACGAATGGATCGGGAACTGATGGCATTTACCTACATGCACAGCACTTCGCTGCAGATCATCAAACGTGCTAACCGGTACTTTCCTATTGTAGAGCCTATTCTGAAAAAGAACGGTATACCCGATGATTTCAAATATCTCATGGTTATTGAAAGCAACCTCAACCCTCAGGCTCGCTCACATGCCGGAGCGGCCGGGCTCTGGCAGTTCATGCCGGGAACAGCCCGTGAGTTTAATCTGGAGGTAAATAATCATGTAGATGAACGCTATCATGTTGAAAAGTCTACACAGGCTGCCTGCAAATACCTCAAACAGGCATATGCACGCTTCGGCAACTGGGAAAGTGTTGCAGCTTCCTATAATGCGGGGCAAGGACGTATCTCCAAACAAATGGACAGCCAATATGCGGACAATGCACTCGACTTACAGCTTGTAGAAGAAACAGCCCGCTATGTATATCGCATTCTGGCAGCTAAAATGATGCTGACCAATCCCAAACAATTCGGATTCCGGTTAAAATCCAGCGACCTTTATCCGATTATTCCTTATCGGAACATTACAGTCGAAGAAAGTATCGATGACTTGGCCCGCTTTGCAAAGGGACAGGGCATTAATTATGCGCTGTTACGCAACATGAACCCCTGGCTAAGAAGTTCTTCACTTCCGAATCACGGAAAAAAGAAATATATCCTGGCCATTCCGGATAAGGAAAAAATGCATTATAACCCTAAAGTGACAATCCCCTATAATCGAAACTGGGTAACAGAATAGATTTATCTTTTAAACTATAATACCTATACACATGAAAAAACAACTTTTATTAGGCATCCTAGGCTCCTGCATATTTACCGGTCAGGCTCAGACCTTCAAAGAATGGCAGGATGCCGAAATCAATGCGATCAACAGAGCACCAATGCATGCCAACTTTTTCGCTTACGAAAACACAGACGCTGCTACCAAGGCCGTTAAAGAAAAATCTGCCAATTACATGAGTCTCAATGGTACCTGGAAATTTTTCTGGGTCAAAGATGCAGATGCACGTCCTACCGATTTCTGGAAAACAGGTTTCAATGACAAAGGTTGGGACAACATGCAGGTTCCTGCCGTATGGGAATTGAACGGCTACGGAGACCCTATCTATGTCAATGTCGGATATCCCTGGAGAAATCAGTTCAAGAACAACCCGCCTTACGTGCCCACTGAAGGTAATCATGTCGGATCCTATCGCCGGGAAATTACGATTCCGGCAGACTGGAACGGAAAAGAAATCTACGCTCACTTCGGAGCTGTTTCTTCCAATATGTATCTATGGGTTAATGGACGTTTTGTCGGTTACAGTGAAGACAGCAAACTGGAAGCAGAATTTAACCTGACCCCGTATCTGAAAGCAGGACAGAAGAATCTGATCGCTTTCCAGGTATTCCGCTGGTGTGATGGAACCTATCTGGAAGATCAGGATTTCTTCCGCTATACCGGCGTTGCCCGCGACTGTTATCTGTATGCCCGCAACAAAAAACGAATTGATGATATCCGTGTTACTCCAGACCTGGATCAGGAATACAAGAATGGTTCACTGGACATCAACCTTAACCTGAAAGGAAGTGCTAACGTAGCTCTTGAGCTGTTGGATGCACGCAATCAGGTAGTTGCTTCTACTGAAGTTAAAGGTTCCGGAAAGGTCAGCACAACTCTGAATCTGGAAAACCCGAAGAAATGGACAGCTGAAACCCCGTATCTGTATACGCTGCGGGCTACACTGAAAGAAGGAAACAAAACCACCGAAGTGGTTCCTGTCAAAGTAGGTTTCCGCAAGATAGAACTGAAAAATGCACAGATTCTGGTGAACGGACAACCCGTTCTCTTCAAAGGAGCTGACCGTCATGAAATGGATCCCGACGGAGGATATGTTGTATCACGCGAACGCATGATCCAGGATATCCAGCTGATGAAACAGTTCAACCTGAATGCAGTCCGTACCTGCCACTATCCGGATGACAGTTTCTGGTATGAATTATGTGACAAATATGGTATTTATGTTGTAGCAGAAGCCAATGTTGAATCTCACGGAATGGGATACGGAGAAGAAACTCTGGCAAAAAATCCTTCATTCAAGAAAGCGCACATGGAACGCAACCAGCGTAACGTACAGCGCAACTTCAATCACCCGAGTATCATTTTCTGGTCATTAGGCAACGAAGCCGGATATGGTCCGAACTTCGAAGCTGCTTACGATTGGATTAAAGCAGAAGATCCCAGTCGCACCGTTCAGTTCGAACAGGCTGGTTACAGTGGAAAGACCGATATCTTCTGTCCGATGTACTATGATTATCAAGGCTGTATAAACTACTGCGAAGATGACTCCAAACAAAAACCATTGATCCAGTGTGAATATGCACACGCCATGGGTAATTCACAGGGTGGTTTCAAGGAATACTGGGACATCATCCGCAAATACCCGAAATATCAGGGAGGATTCATCTGGGACTTCGTAGATCAGGGTATTCGCTGGAATGGTAAAGACAATAAGATGATTTATGCATACGGAGGCGATTTCAATAATTTTGATGCCAGCGACAACAATTTCTGCTGCAACGGACTGGTTAATCCGGATCGTCAGCCGAACCCGCACATGCATGAAGTGGGCTATTTCTATCAGAACATCTGGACAACAGGCAGCGATTTGAAAAACGGAGAGATCAATGTTTATAATGAAAACTTCTTCCGCGATCTGTCTGCCTACACCATGGAATGGGATTTGCTCAAGAATGGAAAGATCGTTCGCAGCGGCCTCATCGAGAACCTGAACGTAGCTCCTCAGCAGACAGCGAAACTGAAACTGGATCTGGGAAAGACCTGCACCTGTGCAGAATGGCTGTTGAATGTCAGATATATCCAGAAAAATCGTGAAGGAATGATCCCGGCAGGACATGTGGTCGCTAAAGATCAGCTGGTGATCAACGGCTACAAGGCACCTGAAATGAAATTCGAGAATATTACCGAAAGTAATCAACCTGTTATTGTTCCTCAAGCAGACGACAAGAACCGTAACCGACTGGTTATTACCGGAGAAAATTTCAACATCCAGTTTGACAAAGCCAATGGCTATTTAAGCGCCTATACAGTCAACGGACTTGACATGATCAAGGAAGGTGAAGCTTTGACTCCTAATTTCTGGCGTGCCCCGACAGACAACGACTTTGGTGCCGGACTTCAGAGACGATATGCTGCATGGAAGAATCCGGGTATCAAGTTACTGTCAATGAAACATGAAACTGTTGACGGAAAGGTTGTCGTTTCTGCCGACTACGAAATGAAAGAAGTTTCAGCCAAACTTGCTCTCACCTACACCATCAACAACCAGGGAGCTATTAAAGTTACCCAGAAAATGACTGCAGACAAAGCAGCAAAAGTTTCCAATATGTTCCGCTTCGGTATGCAGCTTGTCATGCCTAAATCTTTTGAACAGATTTCCTATTATGGACGTGGCCCTGTTGAAAACTATAGTGACCGTAATCACTCTACCGATCTGGGCATTTATAATCAGACCGTAAGTGAACAGTTCTACGCTTATGTACGTCCGCAGGAAAACGGTAACAAGACAGACATTCGCTGGTGGAAACAACTGAATGCGGCAGGCGACGGACTTCAGTTCATTGCCGAGGCACCGTTCTCAGCTTCTGCCCTGCATTATACAATTGCCTCACTTGACGACGGAGCACAGAAGAATCAAAGCCACTCCAATGAAGTGAAAGAAGCCGATCTGACCAATGTACTGATCGATAAAGCACAAATGGGACTCGCATGTGTCAACAGCTGGGGTGCTATTCCCGAGCCACAATACCTGCTCCCGTATGGAGACTATGAATTTACATTCATCATGATGCCGGTACAGCATAGCATGACAATCGAATAAAAAAGTCAATTCGCTCTTTATAGAATGTATGGGTCTTTTGATAAAAGACAACACTTATCAACAAGGCTCATACATTCTTTTTTATCACAGAAATAATATTGTCAGGAAGATCTGGCAATTATTTTAACAGGTTATATGAATTTAACCGGACTGTTCATGCAGTAAAGTGACAAGTCACTCATTTTTAGAATAGAAACCCCTTAAAATATAATGTTATGAAGCAAAGTTCAAAATGGCTGAGAGCCTTTAATGTTTGTCTGTCTTCCATATTGGCTCTGTTAGGGTATACGTCCTGTGGTGAATCTTCAGTAGAATACGGAACCCCCTATGCAAAGTATGAGATCAAAGGAAAAGTCACAGACAAAGAGAACAAGAATGCAGTGTCAGGAGCACGTGTCATCGTAAAAGCCCTGAATCGGGATTTACGACCTCTATCCTCCTATTTTACGGACACGGTTTACACGGACAAAGAAGGGAATTATATCTATCAGAACGAAGATGCAATGAGTGAAAACTACCAGGTAGTCTGCGAAGATCCGTCAAACACCTACCAGTCTGATTCCACCCGGATAAAAATGGAACCAGAAGGCGGAGAAGGCTGGTATCAGGGTAGTGACAGCCGTACTGTTGACTTTGAGTTAGATAAAAAGAAACCATGAAGACGCCGGTAGAACGAATTTCCTTACGCAAGCGGCTTGCTTTGGAAGTATCTCGCCAGGTACGTGAGAACAACAAGAAATTACACCCGTTACGCCAGCTATTCTGGGAGTGCACACAGCGATGCAATATCCGTTGCAAGCATTGTGGCAGCGACTGCAAAAGTACAGCAGAAATCCCCGACATGCCTGCGGCTGATTTTCTACGGGTTATTGACAGTCTTACTCCCCATGTCAATCCACATGAAGTAAACATCATTTTTACAGGAGGCGAGCCATTGGTCCGCAAAGATCTGGAGGAAGTCGGACAGGCCTTATACCATCGTGGCTATCCGTGGAGCATGGTTACCAACGGGCTTTATCTGACCGATTCCCGTCTGCAGCATTTATTGAAAGCCGGACTCCATTCAATAACCATCAGTCTGGACGGATTTGCAGATGATCACAACTGGTTGCGCGGACATCCCCAAAGCTATCAGCAGGCAATGCATGCCATCCGTATGCTGGCACGTGAACAACAATTGACATGGGATGTTGTAACTTGCGTCAACCGCCGGAACTATTCCTACCTGGAGCAACTGAAAAACTCTCTCTATGAAGCCGGTGTCCGCCATTGGCGGTTATTCACCATCTTCCCGGTGGGACGTGCCGCCCATTATCCGGACTTCCAGCTAGAAGATAAAGACTTCAACGGACTCATGGAGTTTATCAGACAGACACGTCAGGAAGGAAAAATCATGGCCAGCTATGGATGCGAAGGTTTCCTGGGAAGTTATGAGGCAGAAGTACGGGACGGCTTTTATACCTGCAATGCAGGAATCAGCGTGGCCTCTGTTCTGGCAGACGGCTCCATCTCAGCCTGTCCAAGCATTCGTTCCAACTATTCTCAGGGAAGTATTTACAAAGATGACTTCATGGAGGTATGGGAAAACCGTTTTCAGCCTTTCCGGGATCGCGCCTGGATGAAAAAGGGAGCCTGTGCTTCTTGCTCCTTCTTCCGTTATTGCGAAGGAAACGGCATGCATCTGCATGACAACAACGGAGAACTGCTGTTCTGTCATCTGGAACGTTTGAAACGGGCCCAGCAGAAGCTATAAAGAAAAAAGTCAGTGATTACTCACTGACTTTTTCTGTCGGAATGAGGCGACTCGAACGCCCGACCCCTACGTCCCGAACGTAGTGCGCTACCAACTGCGCTACATTCCGTTTCTGTTTTGCGAGTGCAAAGGTAAAGCATTTTTTTGAAATCAAAAAGAATTTCATAGAAAATTTGCAAAAAATTTGTAGAATCAAAAAATATGCCTACCTTTGCAACCGCAAACAAGAAACAATAGTTTCTGAGAGGTGTTCTATTACAAAGTGAAAAGCTCTACCGATAACCATTTTGGTGCCATAGCTCAGTTGGTAGAGCAAAGGACTGAAAATCCTTGTGTCCCCGGTTCGATTCCTGGTGGCACCACTTTTACAAAACGAAAAATCATGAAAACCGCTGAAATACAGTTTTTTCAGCGGTTTTTTCTTTATGTACTGTCCGCAAAAATATGCAATTTGGTGCAATAAAAAATTGCTGATTCGGTGGTTTTTTTTGAGTCCCATGAAAAAACCACCGATATGTACCATACTTCACTTATTATCAACGATTTGCGTGAATCATTTTCAGGGATGAAATTCTACATTTGCATACCCTACTGAATGACGGATGAAACAAAACGTCTGCTACAGGCTTTCTTATCCGATGATAATGATTGTACCTACAGGCGGATAATAGTAAGAGAAACAAAAATCGGTGGTTTTTTAGAGCCGGAAATAATAAAAGCCACCGAATTTAACATTTCTCTCCAGCCATCCGCTCCATCCAGGATTGACGAAATAACCGAATGTGCAACTTCAAAAAGAAAATGATCATGAAACAAGGAACAATGAACATTCTATTTTTCGTTCTGAAAACAAAACTGCTGAAAAATGGCGAGGCTCCAATCCTAATGAGGATTACCATCAACGGGCAATATGAAGAAATAAGAATACAGAGAAGCGTTCCATTAAAGAACTGGAATCCGGCCAAGGGATGCAGCAAAGGAAAAGACAGGGCTTCCATCGAATTGAACAACTATATTTCCGCCCTCACTACACGCGCATACGAAAAGCACAAGGAACTGACCTTTGAATCGGCACTGATAACCCCAAAGGTGATTTTAAAGCGTGTGTTCGGAAAGGATGAGACTGTCCGGACGTTGCTTGGAACAGTCAAAGAAGAAATTTCCTCTATGGAAAAGGTTGTTGACATAGACTATTCTCCCGTCACCATCAACCGTTATAAGAATGTGCTCAGAAAACTTGAAACGTTTGTGCCGCGCTTTTATGAGAAGGATGATATTACATTCCATGAACTTTCCCCTGATTTCATCAAGGCTTTTGATGTTTTCCTGAAGACAGAAGCCGGACTGTGCCGCAACACAATAGTCCGCTACATGAAATGCCTGAAGAAAATCACCAATATGGCAATAGCCAAAGAATGGATGCGGAAAGACCCGTTTTACGGATATAAGATGGAACAGGACGAGACTGATCCGGTATTCCTGACAAACAACGAGCTTCAGGCTATAATGAACAGAAATTTCGATATTCCGAGGCTGGAGCTTGTCAAGGACATCTTTTTGTTTGCGTGCTTCACCGGTCTGGCGTTCGCTGATGTATCCACATTGAGACCGGAACATCTGGAGCAGGACAATAACGGTGACTGGTGGATAAGAAAAGGACGTGTAAAGCTGGAGAGAAGAAGAAAATCAAGTTCCATAGCAAATGTTCCGCTTCTTCCTGTTCCATTGGCAATACTGAAGAAATACGAATCACACCCGATATGTCTTAAACAAGGGACTTGCCTTCCTGTTGTCTGCAATCAGAAGGCAAACAGCTACCTGAAGGAAATTACGGACTTCTGCGGCATCAAAAAGAATCTGACCACACATGCAGCCCGCCATACATTTGCTACGACAGTCACACTGGCAAACAACGTTCCATTACAGGAAGTATCTGCCATGCTCGGACATGCATCCACAAGAATGACACAACATTATGCAAGAGTCATGGACAGGAACCTGAAGGACAACATGAATATAGTAAGGAGCAAGATGGGGTTATAGAGATAAACCTATCTTATACCTCGCATAACCGTCTGTAATAATATACAGAGACCAGGCGCTTTCAAGATGAAGTCATCCTCATTTCTTGCAGCAAAGATAGTTGTTTTTCCGAATGATCGCGCAAGGCGGCCCCTGAAGGGGCTTGGTTGCCTGTGAAAAAATCTTCCTCTTGCTGACGCAAGAGCGTATTTTTTCACGGCAAGCCTTGCAGCAATCATCGGAAAACGAACTGGGGAACGCACAAGAAATAAGAATGCCTACCCACGGGCAGGCCATGTATAACTCAATAAATGGAAGATTATGGAAGCGAACAATGTGGAAAAAAGATTCAATGACTGGTTTACGGTGTCTTATGACAGGTTAAGAAATCTCGTTGGCAGATACGGGGCACTGGATGAGGACAATTTTCATGACACTTATCTGTTTGTAAGAAAGCAGGTGCTGAATCAGGAAAGGGAAATAACGGATTATGAAGCATACTTTATCGGATGTTACAGGAAAGCGTTCATGGCCAAGTTCAGGCTGGAAAGCAAATATGCCCATCCGGATGAATATTTCTTTCTTCGATGTGGGGAAGATGAGGATTTCCTTTCTCCGGATGACCTGAACAGCTGTGAAAAACTGGTGAAGGACATTCTTAACTTTATCAGAAGAAAGTTCTCCTATCAAGAATACAGGATATTTACGTTGCGTTTTTATGAATCAGACTTTTCATTCAAGGCGTTGGGTGAATGTATGGGTATATCGGCAAGTGCCATTTCAGGAAAAGTAAACACGATCATGGATACAGTACGGTCAAACCGGGGATTCTCATGGAGAAGCCAGATGCTGGCAGTAGAAGGATTCATATCCTAATCAGTTAGTTTATTGTATCACCCTTAAAACAGAAACTTATGGCACTGATAGTATATAATAAGGAGAACTCACGTCCGCAGCAGGTGGTTTATCAGGGGAAGCGGACAATCAACATGGACAGCAAGGGAACGGTTTACCTGTCAAAAACAATGTCTATTGAACTGGGGATTCTCGGTGGAGAACGGGTTAATTTCGCACACGATGAGGATACGGGAGAATGGTATATCTGCCATACGACAGACAAGGACGGGTTCACTGTATGGAAAGATAAAAGGTGTGCCAGATTCTCTGCCGGAGGGTGTGTCAAAACTCATTTTTTGAAAATGTGAACTTATAATTTGAAATTTGAGCATCCTAAAAGACTAAAGAAAGGGCCGTATCATTACTCTATACAGAGTTTGATACGACCCTTTTAAATATTATAGTTACAATCTGTAACTTTGAGGAGTAGTCATTTTAGTTTTGACACACCCTCATGCTTCAGGCAAAAGTGGAAAGGAAGACCGTACAGTTTATGATTGCCAAAGCTCCCATAGAGGTGGGAGGTACAGTATATTACAAGATTCTGCTTTCCAATCCGATTCTCAAATAGCAAGAAGAAGATGGCTCAGAAAGATCCATTATCAGATAATGGTGATGGATTTTTCCGGGATATGTTGTTTGGATTTTTGCATCATACTATTTGGAGCATTAGGATATTGTTTTGTCAGGGCATTATATTGGCATAATACTATGTCCTGACAATATTATAATATGGGGGTACTATGTTATTGCAATATTATGTTGTTAGGGTATTATGTTGCTATGTTACTATGTTATTGCAATATTATGTTATTAGGGCATTATGTTGTTGTGTTATTATGTTATCAGGGTATTACACTATTGCAATATCACAACAGAGCTTATTTTATATACATGCCGATTATCAATACATTACAATCTTTATTAAGCAGCGAATACAACTTCACTATAACAATCTACATACTATTATATGGTAAGCATCCGATAAAGTACACATTGTAGATTCATAAAACAACAAACTCTTCTTA
>OGMH01000629.1_pt1 | contig 17201 bp, 22 predicted proteins | sample 1573191 | NCBI WGS metagenome assembly OGMH01 (sample SAMEA2581978, study PRJEB24529) | metagenome | biome: Human gut stool | place: China | collected 2011 | reverse complement strand
AGATGATGAGAAAGAATTATTACAGGTAATGCAACATTATCTAAATGCGGATTCTAAGAAAGCAGTTGCTGTAGATATTACAAAACTTGGAATTATGGAGATCACAAGAAAAAAAGAAAAAAATCCAATTTTTCGACAAATAAGTATTGACATATTGAAATAGTGCTGTTATTATATATGAGTATGCCGCACAGCGAGGTTAAAGAATGCGAGAATCACCAAAGCTGGCGAGATTTGATAATAGGAGGTGCCGTGATGTACGCAATTATCGCAACAGGTGGAAAACAGTATAAAGTAAGCGAAGGCGACGTGATCAAAGTTGAGAAACTTGACGCTGAAGTAGGAGCTAAAGTAACATTTGATAATGTACTTTTAGTTGGTGGAGATACTGTTAAAGTTGGAACACCTACCGTTGATGGTGCGAAAGTTGAAGCTTCTGTAGTAAGCGAAGGAAAAGGTAAGAAAGTCATCGTTTACAAATACAAGAGAAAAACTGGATACCATAAGAAAAACGGTCATAGACAGCAGTTTACCAAAGTTAAAATCGAAAAAATCAACGCTTAATTATGACAAAAGTTACATTTTATCAAAAAAATGGTGTTGTAATTGGATTTGACGCATGGGATCATGCGGGATATGCAAATGCAGGTGAAGACATTATCTGTGCAGCGGTATCCGCCCTTGTCTTAAATGCAATCAATTCCATCGAAGCTTTTACCTCGGATGCATTTACAGCAGATGTAAAAGAAGAGGATGGACGGATTGAATTTCGACTGGAGCAGGATAACCCCTCTGATGATACAACCCTGCTGCTGAAGTCTCTAATCTTAGGACTTCAGGGAATAGAGAATGAAGAAGAAAATATGCAATATATTGATGTTATATTCGAGGAGGTGTAAGGCATGTTAAGAATGAACCTTCAGTTTTTCGCTCATAAAAAAGGTGTTGGTTCTACTAAGAATGGTAGAGATTCCGAATCCAAGAGACTGGGCGCTAAAAGAGCAGACGGACAGTTTGTAAAAGCCGGAAACATTCTTTACAGACAGCGTGGAACAAAAATTCATCCAGGTGTGAATGTTGGACGCGGTGGAGACGATACATTATTTGCATTAGTAGATGGTGTTGTTCGTTTTGAAAGAAAAGGCAGAGATAAAAAACAGGTTTCTGTTGTTCCAGTAACTGCAGAATAAGTTTTAAAAAAGAGGCTTCAAATCGTTCAGGTTTGAAGCCACTTTTTATATATTGGTAAACGTAGGAAAAGTGGACTTGTCCACTTTATTTTATATAGATTATAAAGAAAGATAGAGGTTATTATGTTTGCAGATAGAGCAAAGATTATTATCCGCTCAGGAAAAGGCGGAGATGGTCATGTAAGCTTCCGTAGAGAACTCTATGTCCCAAATGGCGGACCAGACGGCGGTGACGGAGGACGAGGCGGAGATGTCATTTTTGAAGTGGATAAAGGCCTCAATGCCCTTACGGACTATCGACATAAAAGAAAATATGCCGCAGAAAACGGACAGGAAGGTGGAAAAAAACGCTGTCACGGTGCGGATGGAAAAGATATTGTTTTAAAAGTTCCAGAAGGAACGGTAATCAAAGAAGCAACTTCCGGTAAAGTCATTGCAGATATGTCTGGCGAAAATCAGCGTCAGATTGTATTAAAAGGCGGACGTGGCGGAAAAGGAAATATGCATTATGCGACAGCTACCATGCAGGTTCCGAAATATGCCCAGCCAGGACAGCCGGCACAGGAATTAGAAGTTCAGTTAGAATTAAAAGTAATTGCTGATGTCGGACTTTTAGGATTTCCAAATGTAGGCAAATCTACCTTCCTTTCAAGAGTCAGCAATGCAAGACCACAGATTGCCAATTATCATTTTACGACTTTAAATCCGCACCTTGGAGTGGTTGATTTAGACGATTGCAATGGATTTGTTATCGCAGATATTCCAGGACTGATTGAAGGAGCTTCCGAAGGAGTCGGACTTGGTCATCAGTTTTTACGTCACATTGAACGTTGTCGTGTCTTGATTCATTTAGTAGATGCAGCTTCTACAGAAGGACGTGACCCAATAGACGATATTTACAAAATCAACAAAGAATTAGAAGCTTATGACCAAAAATTAAAAGAAGTTCCACAGGTCATTGCAGCAAATAAAATTGATGCAATTTATTCGGAGGACGAAGACCCTGTAGAAAAAATCCGTCAGGAATTTGAACCACAGGGAATCAAAGTATTTGCAATTTCCGCCGTATCCGGAAAAGGAGTAAAAGAGCTGTTATATTATGTAAAAGGACTGCTTGATACCATTGAGAAAGAGCCGGTTGTCTTTGAACAGGAATTCTTCCCGGAAGATATGTTAATCACAGAAAATCTTCCTTATACTGTTTATCAGGATGAAGAGGACGAGCATTTATTCCATATGGAAGGACCGAAGATTGAAAAAATGCTGGGTTATACCAACTTAGATTCCGAAAAAGGTTTCTCTTTCTTCCAACGTTTCTTAAAAGACAGTGGTATCTTAGAAGACTTAGAAAAAGCCGGAATCCAGGAAGGCGATACCGTCCGTATGTATGGATTTGATTTTGATTATTATAAATAAAAACCAGAAAGGGGAAGATAATATGACAAGTAAACAGCGTGCTTATTTAAAAAGTCTGGCTATGACGATGGACCCGATTTTACAGATTGGGAAAGCAAGCCTGACTCCTGAAAATACAGCATCCGTTGCAGAAGCACTTGAAGCCAGAGAACTGATTAAAATCAATGTTCTTCAAAACTGCATGGATGACCCGAAAGAAATCGCTCAGGTATTAGCAGAACGTACGAAATCACAGGTTGTTCAGGTAATCGGAAAGAAAATTGTCCTTTATAAAGAAGGCAAAAAAGAAAAGAAAAAAATCGTACTTCCAAAATAATTAAAACAGAACACGGTTTTGGTTTTGTATCTGCCAGAATTAGATTAGATAAGAGGCAAATTATGGATAAACGAAAAAAACGAATCGGCATTATGGGTGGAACATTTGACCCGATTCATATCGGTCATCTGATATTAGGAGAGACCGCTTATGAGCAGTTTCAATTAGATGAAGTGCTGTTTATGCCATCTGGAAATCCACCTCATAAACGAAACCGAGCACACCGTGCAACGGATGACCAAAGATGCGAAATGGTAAAACGTGCGATTGCTTCCAATCCTCATTTTTCTCTTTCTTTAGAGGAAATGAACGAAGATGGTTTTACTTATACCTATCGTACTTTGGAACGCTTAAATAAAAAACATCCGAATACGGAATATTATTTTATTTTAGGTGCAGATTCTCTTTTTGATTTTGATGAATGGAAAGAACCTGCACGAATCTGTCAGGCCGGCATTATTGTAGTTGCAACCAGAAATCATACCAAAGAGGAAGCGTTAGATGAGACGATTTCTTATCTGACAAAAAAATACAATGGTAGTTTTAAAAAACTGAAAACCTTAAATATTGACATTTCTTCCGCTTTACTGCGTTCCTGGGTCGCAGGTAAAAGAAATATCCGCTATTATATTCCTGACAGCGTAATTGAGTACATCAAACAAAACCATATCTACGAGGAATGTGATGAACATGCAATATGATTTAAAAGCATTTGCAAAAAAAGTGAAAAAGCATCAAGAAAAAGAGCGTTATGAACATACAAAAGGAGTTATGTATACAGCAGCCGCACTGGCAATGGCTTATGGCTGTGATTTAGAAAAAGCCAGAGTTGCAGGACTGCTACATGACTGTGCAAAGTGTATACCGGACGAAAAAAAAATAAAACTTTGCGAGAAAAATAAGATAGAAATTTCAGAAATTGAAGCTCAGGCTCCTTTTCTTTTACATGCTAAATTAGGAGCGTTTCTTGCAAAAGAAAAATATCAGGTAGAAGAGGAAGAGATTCTTTCTTCTATTCGCTGGCATACAACCGGAAAAGCAGATATGACGATGCTGGAAAAAATTATTTACATTGCGGATTATATTGAGCCAAACAGAGAGAAAGCTCCAAATCTTGCCAAAATCCGCCAAACTGCTTTTTATGATATTGATGAATGTATGTATGAGATTTTGCGGGATACCTTAGAGTATCTTGGAAAAAATCCTAAAACACTCGATCCTGAAACGAAAGATGCATTTGAATTTTATAGACAGTTACATGAAACAAAGCAACAAGAAAAAAAGGAGAGCGCTTTATGACAAGCAAAGAACTTGCAAAATTAGCCTGTGATGCATTAGACGATAAAAAAGCACTTGAAATTAAAGTTATCAACATTGAAAACGTATCTACCCTTGCAGATTATTTCATTATCGCAAGCGGAACAAACCATAATCAGGTTCAGGCGATGGCCGACAACGTGGATGAAACACTCGGAAGAGCCGGATATGAACCGAAACAAATTGAAGGATATCAGAATGCAAACTGGATTCTGATGGATTACAGAGACATCGTGATTCATATCTTCGATGAAGAAAACCGTTTATTTTATGATTTAGAAAGAATCTGGAGAGATGGTACTGTTGTTGAAGTAGAAGATTTAAAATAAAAATTAATCAAAAGCCCTGAGAAATCTATTTTACTTTCTCAAGGCTTTTTTGTTATACTTTATCTAGTTAGCAGCTACTTAATTTACGCTGTACTAGTAGAGTTACATCTCTTAAAAAATAAAAGCCAAAGTATAAGAACAAAGGAGAAACAACGCTATGGAATTTGATAAAAATCTGATTCTGTATGGTCCTCCAGGAACAGGAAAAACATACTATACCATCCTTTATGCCGTTGCAATCTGCGATGAAAAAAATTTAGATGAAATAGAAGCACTTCCTTACGAACAGGTACTAAAACGCTATCAGGAATTAAAGGCGAAAGAAAAAAGGATTGCCTTTACTACCTTTCATCAATCGTATGGTTATGAAGAATTTATCGAAGGAATCCGTCCGAATCTAAATCACGATTCCAATGATGTGGAATATACGATAAAAGATGGGATATTTAAAGCATTTTGTGGGAGGGCAGAACAAAAAAAGGCAGAGACAAAGAAAATAAAAATTAGAAATGAAGCTCGTGTCTGGAATGTCATTCTCGGTGGAACGGAATATCCAGAGTTAAAGAAAAAATGTTTTGAGGAGGGAACGATTCGAATCGGCTGGGATGGAAGTCCGGAAATCATCACCGAAGATACCGGAAATTTAAATGATAAAGAACGTCGAATCTTACTTAATTTTCATCAGGAAATGGAAATCGGTGATATTGTAGTGGCACGTTCCACAGCAAGTGCGGTAGATGGAATTGGTGTGATAACCAGCAATGCAGAATTTGATACTTCTATTGAGAGATATCCAAGAAAACGTATGGTAAACTGGATTTGTAAAGGTAAAGATATCGAAATCATTGATTTAAATGGTGGTGTCAGACTCGACAGAAAATCAGTATACGAGTTAGTAAGGATTCATGTGGGAGATTTATTAAGCAAAATTCCAGCAGATTCTGACATTGAGTTAAAAGAAGAAACACGACCTTATGTATTTATTATGGATGAAATTAATCGTGGAAATATCTCCAAAATTTTTGGTGAACTGATTACTTTGATTGAACCGGTAAAACGAAAAGGAGCAAAAGAAGCAATGGAAGTTATTCTGCCATATTCCAACAAGTCATTTGGCGTGCCCAATAATGTGTATCTGATTGGAACAATGAATACTGCCGACCGTTCGATTGCACTTATGGATACTGCACTTCGCCGCCGATTTCAGTTTATTGAGAGGATGCCTGATGTTACAGTCCTTAGAAAAATGGGCGCAGATAAAATTCGTGTAGAAGGAGTAGAACTTGATGTAGCACTTATGCTGGAATGTATGAACAAACGTATTGAATTTCTATTTGACCGAGAACATACATTTGGACATGCTTTTTTTCTTGGCTTAAAAGACGAACCAACCATAGAAAATCTGGCTGGTATTTTTAAAAAATCAATCATTCCTCTACTCCAGGAATATTTTTACGAAGATTACAGTAAGATTATGCTTGTACTTGGAGACAATGGAAAAACGCAGGATGCACACAAATTTATTCTTGAAACAAGAACAACTGCAACTACTATTTTTAGAGGCGATACAGCCGATTTTGATATTCCTGAATATTCTTATCAGATTCAAGATTCTGCATTTTTTAATATTAACAGTTATATTGAAATTATGGGTGATAAGAAATTGGAGAATGTATGATGCAGGTTCTAGAAGTACGAGAATTTGAAAAAATCATTGAAGCAAATGAGAAAAATCAAAACTTAAAAAGGTTTGATAAGCAATACCAATGCCTTGATAAAAAGACATTTCATGAGTTTCTTGAATTTATTCATGAGTTTGAGCAAAAAGAAGAAAACTCAGACATTTTAAACTTCATAACCATTGGATATAAGAAAGTACTCGGTCAGACAATCACATTCAAAAACTACGTTGGGCTGATTCAGCTAAAAAAGAATGTTCAGATACAGATTCTTCCTAAAATTGCATTTTTAAAAGAAGAAAAAGATGAAACAAAGAAAGTATTCTTAAAAATGCTTCGCAGTATGAAGGATTTTTCTGGTAAAACAGCTGCAAATGCCAATTTAAATCCAGAAAACATGAATTTATATGAAATATTTATCAACTTATATATTCAAGAAGTCCGAAGGCTTGTGAAAAACGGAATAAAATCATCATATCTCAATCAAGAAGAAAATCTTAATGTTTATAAGGGAAAACTTTTGGTAAATGAACATCTCAAACAAAACATTGTTCATAAAGAACGGTTTTACGTTGTATTTGATGAATATCAGGCAAATTGTCCCCAAAACAGGCTGATAAAGTCAACTCTATTAAAGTTGCAACAACTCACAGGCAGTGCACAAAATTCAAAAGAGATACGTCAGTTATTGGTATCATTTGAACTTGTAGAACCGTCAAAAAATTATGAAAAAGATTTTTCAAAAGTCGTGATAGATAGAACAACCAAATGTTATGAAGTATTATTTCCAATGGAAAAAGTATTTGAAGCTTATGTTGCAAAGAATTTAAAGAAACGATTGAATCAAGCCGGATGGGAGGTATCTATTCAAGATAAAGGCTATTATTTATTTGATACATTGAATGGGGAAAAATATCAAAAATTTGCTCTTAGACCCGATTTAGTTATCACAAGACCTGACGAATCAATTATCATTTTAGATACAAAATGGAAAAGTCTGATAAACAATAAAAAAGCGAATTATGGTATTTCTCAGGCTGATATGTATCAGATGTACGCCTATGCAAAGAAATATCAAGCATCAGAAGTATGGCTGTTATATCCAATGAATGAAGAAATGAAAAATACTGAGCCCATTTTATTTGATAGTGGGGATGGTGTCAGAGTTTCTGTGTTTTTAGTTGACGTCGCACAGATAGAGGAGAGTTTAGAAAAGCTTTTTCTGGCATTCGCATCAAAATAAAATGAGAAGAATTCCAAAATATACATTACATCAAAAGCTGTCAGAATGAAGCAACATGCTCGCCCCAAAAAAGCTGACAACTTTTGATGTCGTAAAAAATGAAAATGCCTGCCCAATAAGATAAGAATAACACAAATAGGGCAGCAGGAGTTTCTTTATTTCATAAAACGAAATACTCCTATCACTTTTCCCAGAATCTGAAAAGTCTCTTTGTCTGGATTTACCAGAATCGGATCCATATAATCATTTTCTGGTTGAAGACGAATATGCTCTTCTTCTTTATAAAACGTTTTTACAGTTGCAGAATCTTCAATTAAAGCAACTACTTTTTCTCCATTTTCAACGGTATCCTGCTGCGCAACCATAACATAATCTCCGTCAAAAATTCCGGCATTTACCATACTGTTCCCCTGAACAACAAGCATAAAAGTTGGCTGATTCGGTAAAAACTCTGCTGGTACTGGAAAATATCCTTCTGTATTTTCTACAGCTAAAAGAGGCTGACCTGCTGCAACTTTTCCAATCACAGGAACGTTAATCGTTTCTTTTCGTACCTGATTAAAATTATTATCTAAAATCTCAATTGCACGAGGCTTCGTTGCATCACGCTTTATGTACCCATTCTTTTCAAGCGTTTCTAAATGTGCATGAACCGAAGATGTTGATTTCAAATGAACTGCCTGACAAATTTCACGTACAGACGGTGGGAATCCTCTGTTTAAAATTTCTTTTTTCATATATTCTAAAATCTCAGATTGTTTTTTGCTTATTTTACCATACGTCATCTATTTAAATCCTCCCGAAACTCTGCTTAAAATAAAGGTTCTTTTCCTTCTCATCTTAGTATTATCATATCATATTCATAGTTATAATGCAAACAAATATTCGGAATATGTGTTCGCTTACAAATGAGATTTTTACTTAAAAGTTAAGGTGAACAGTGTATAACAGTTGACAACAGTATTTATCTGTTATATACTGTTTATTGTAAAGGAGAGATTTTATAAATATGCATATTATACTGAATCATTCATCCATGGTACCGATTTATGAACAGTTAATGGAACAGATTAAATCAGAAATTATTCAGTCAAACCTTGTAGAAGGTGAGGGACTTCCATCTGTAAGAAAACTTGCCGGAGAACTCCGTATCAGCGCATTAACTGTAAAAAAAGCTTACGATAAGTTGGAAGAAGAAGGATTTGTAACAACAATTCATGGAAAAGGCACTTTTGTTACAGCCTCTGATAAACAGTTAGCAGTTGAAGCAAGAAAACGTGCAGTCGAAGAAGAATTTGACAAAGCAATTGATAAAGCAGTTTCGGTTGGAATGAATCAAAATGAAATTTTAGAACTTGTTCAGCTGTTGTTAGATGAAAAATAAGAAGAAGGGAGAGTGGCTTATGATAGAGATGCAGGAAGTGGATAAGAATTATAATGATTTTCATTTTCACTTATCTATGAAAATACCCAAAGGACAAATTACAGGATTAATTGGAAAAAATGGAGCTGGAAAAAGTACAGCAATTAAACTGATTTTGGGACTTATAAAACCGGACTCCGGTACGGTTAAAGTTTTTGGAACTCCAATAAAAAAATTAGAACCGGATAAAAAACAAGCTATCGGTGTATCTTTGGCTGAATCTGGATTTAGTACACAACTTACAATATCGGATATTGAACAAATTTTAGAGAAGACCTATATTCATTTTGAAAAAGAAAAATTTGAACAAAAATGTAAACTTTTAAATTTGCCAAAAAAGAAAAAACTCCAAGAATTTTCAACAGGCATGAAAGCAAAATTAAAAGTGTTAACTGCGATTACCCACAAAGCACGTCTTTTGATATTAGATGAGCCAACCTTGGGACTTGATATTGAAGCCAGAACGGAAATTTTGGATTTATTAAGAGATTATCTGATAGAAGATGAGAATCGGAGTATTTTAATTACGTCCCATATTTCAGCTGATTTAGAGACACTTTGTGACGATATTTATCTGGTTCATAATGGAAAATTGATGCTCCATGAAAAAATCGATGTTATTTTAGAACAATATGGGATTTTAAAAGTAACGAAAGAACAGTATGAAACACTTGATAAAGAAGCAATTTTAAAGATACAAAAAGAAGCTTATGGCTATGCCTGCCTTACAAACGATAAAAACTATTACCTGGAAAATTATCCACAGATAGCAGTAGAAAATGGCAGGATTGATGCATTGATTCTTATGACGACAGGGGGATATTAATTATGGCAGGATTGTTAGAAAAAGATATTCGGTTAATCATGCAGAGAAAACAGATGTTACTGCTATTTGTTGTAATTGCAGTTGTGTTAGGTTTTTCACAAGATGGTACTTTTATTTTGGGATATCTGTCTTTTTGCGCAGCAATTGTTATGGTAAGTACCATTTCTTACGATGAATTAGACCATGGATATGAATTTCTAATGACACTTCCGATTACAGCAAAAATCTATGTTAAGGAGAAATATCTGTTTTGTATTGGTGGTGCGGTTATTGCATGGCTGTTTGCTGCTATTCTTTACTTTGTATCCAAGATGATACGCGGAGAACGGTTTTCTTTTCTTGATGAATTGCCGGTTATTCTCATTTTCTTACCAATCATTTTATTGATGTTGTCTATTTTGATTCCATTCCACTTAAAGTATGGAATGGAAAAAAGCAGAATTATTTTAGCTCTTTTAGCTGGAATTATAGCTGCAACAATTTATTTTATAAAAAATTTAATTGATGGAAACCCCAGAATTTTAACAGCCATAAATTCTGTAAATGATGAAGTAGTAACTATTATTTTATTTGCTTTGGGGATTTTCGCGACATTGATATCTTATTTTATTAGTAGTCGAATTATGGAAAAAAAAGAATTTTAAAAAAGACAGCTGTCGGTTTTTGATACCGATAGCTGTCTGATTTTTCAAGCTTAATTTACATAATATATTATTACGTAAACTAAAGTTAAATAAATACTCAAGATTGCGAAGCAGCAGAGGTATAAATAACAAAGAGATATCGTAAAGATAAATAATGTTTTAGCAATTTTATAAACTTACTTATAAATTCACTACAGACTTTTTGCAAGGAAAAAATAACAACAATGCAGCAGGAGGAAGTTAAGCGATATGAACAAGAGAGAACTCATAGCACAAAATATTTTCACGGTTTTGAATATTCTACGGTAAACGCAGAGATAAAAGGCAAAGTAGAAAGTATTTTAAAGCCGAAGAGCGGAACAATAAAAAACAATAAAAGCAGATTGCATCAACAAATTGATTTTGGAAGAAAATAGTATAGGACAAAAATTATTTGTCCAGGGGTAATTTGTCGATTAGAACACGCAGAGTAGTACTGGATAAGCGAGAAAAGTTTAGCGGACAAATACAGATTTAACCGCTAAAGTCTGGATTTTTAACTTTTGATATGTTAAACTACTCTCAAACAGTTACTTTTAGGAGGCTTTTTATGGCAAAACAAATCACTTATCGAGAACAGGAAAAAATTCAAAATACAATGAAACTTCGAGAATTTTTATCGGAACTTCCACCCTACGCAAAGGATTATTTTCGTGCAAAAGAACCGACGACATCTGATAAAACCCGTTTATCTTATGCGTATGATTTACGAGTTTTCTTTCGGTTTCTTCAAGAAAGTAATCCGAACTTAAAAGAAAAACAAATTTCTGAAATTTCACTTTCTGATTTATCGGCACTTCAGCCAGTTGATTTTGAAGAATTTGAAGATTATTTAAAGGTTTATCAGACACCAGATGGACGCACGGAAACGAATTCGCGTGTCGGAATTGCACGAAAGCTCTCCTGCCTGCGTAGTTTTTACGAATATCTCTGTAAACGTCAGCTATTATCTGAGAATCCAGTACGCTTGATTGATATGCCACGTTTAAAGGAAAAAGCCATTATTCAGCTTGATCCTGATGAAATTGCAGCATTACTCGATTATATGGAGAATTATGGAAATGGATTAACAGGTGTACAACTTTATCACTATAATAAGCAAAAGTATCGTGATATTGCAATTGTTACCCTGCTGCTCGGTACAGGCATCCGTGTTTCCGAGTGCGTTGGACTTAATATTTCTGATGTAGACTTTAAAAACAATGGAATTCGCGTGTTAAGAAAAGGCGGAAATGAAATGGTTGTCTATTTCGGACTTGAAGTGGAAGCTGCGTTAAAAGACTACCTGGAACTTTCCAGAAACAAGATAACACCACTTTCAGGTCATGAAAATGCCCTGTTTTTATCCGGTCAGAGAAAGAGAATCAGCGTCGATGCGATTGAAAAAATGGTCAAAAAGTACTCTTCTGCTATTTCGGTAAAAACAATCACTCCGCATAAATTAAGAAGCACCTATGGAACTGCGTTATACCGCGAAACAGGCGATATTTACCTGGTGGCGGATGTATTAGGTCACTCAGATGTAAATACTACCAAAAAGCATTATGCGCGCTTGAGCGATGACAGGCGTCGTGCTGCTTCAAAAGCGGTTATCTTACGAGAAAAACCAGATTCACACAATTCTTAAAAAGAAAAGAAAGGCGGAAATATCCATATATCGAACATAAGTTCAAACAGACATTTTTGCCTTTCTTTTTTATTTTTCAATAGCAAAATAACACGAGAGAATGTCAAAGAATGTTTCAGCAATATTACTTACCCAAGCGCTACATCCAGAATCATCATGACACTAAAACCAACAGCAAAAAACAAAGTACCGATATTAGAGTGTTTTCCCTCTGACATTTCTGGAATCAACTCTTCTACTACAACATAAAGCATTGCACCTGCTGCAAAACTTAAAAGATAAGGAAGTGCCGGAACAATTTGATTTGCCATTAAAATCGTAAAAACTGCTCCGATTGGTTCAACAATTCCGGAAAGTACACCACCGACAAATGCTTTTGATCTTTTCATGCCCTCTGCACGAAGCGGTAAAGAAATAATTGCACCTTCTGGAAAATTTTGAATTGCAATTCCAAGAGACAATGCCATTGCTCCGGCAACTGTAATTTCAGAATGCCCCAACAGATATCCTGCGTAAACCACGCCAACTGCCATTCCCTCTGGAATATTATGGAGAGTAACTGCAAGAATCATCATGGTTGTTTTTTGCAGACGGCTTGCAGGACCTTCTGCTGTTTCACTGTTTTGATGCAGATGCGGAATAATATGATCTAACAATAATAGGAATAACGTGCCTATCCAAAAGCCAATAGCAGCAGGTAAAAAAGCCCATCTCCCCATTGAATCAGACTGTTCAATAGCAGGAATTAACAAACTCCAGATAGAAGCAGCCACCATTACTCCTGCTGCAAATCCAGTTAAAGCACGCTGAACCTGTTCTTTTAAAGTTTTCTTCATAAAAAAGACACAGGCTGCGCCTAAAGAAGTTCCCAAAAAAGGAATCAAGATTCCATAAAACACGTGTTCGTTCATAATGAAAAATCCTCTTTTCTTTTTATAGATTATAATATGCGGTTAGTCTTAACTAACTACATATTATAACGGACTTCTTTTAATTTGTCTACTATCCTGTTGGAATAGACAGTTATTTTTCCTTATGTTATAATTCAGAGTAGTAAAATTATTGTTATATCTAACTTAAAGACGATACGAAAGGATTTTTTATGCCTGGTTTTATCTTACATTTAACTGCAGCTCAAATACTGTTAAAAAGACTTCCACATCATCCTGATTTTCCATACGAAATTTCTTCGGTAAATGATTTTTTGATCGGAAATCTTCTTCCAGATACAACAAAACCAAAAGATGCCTCTCACTTCCGTAACTCAGCTTATTATGAAAAAATGATGGTATTTCCGGATTTAACACGTTTTCTGCAAAAATATAGTTCTCTGCTTGCAAATCCCAGTGTGCTTGGATACTATTTTCATCTTTATATTGACCGAAAATTTTTCAAAGATTTCATTCCTCAGGTCGTAGAATTTTATGACAAAAATGGACAGATTACAGATATTCGAAATGAGGTTGCGACAGTTTATATTCAAAAATCGCAAACTTCTATCCCATTTTCCAAGTATCTCACTGAAGAATACTATTACGGAGATTATACAAGGATGAATACTTATCTGGTCAATCAATATAAAATTCCACTTGATTTAAATCCAGAAGTTGTAAATCCAGGAATTTCAGAAATTTGTTATAAAGATGTGCAGGAGGTTCTCTTACAACTTCATGGCTTTCTAGCTGTTTCACCGGAAGCTGTAAGAGAACTTAAGGTATTTCCACTTGAAAAACTGCTTTTGGCTTTGGAAGAGTATGTTGAAGAGTTTTTATCTGTTCCAAATAAATATTTGTGATTAGATGAAATACGTTCGTCTGTATCTTCCATCCCTAGCAAACCATCCGACAACAGGTTATGAAGTGTTTTTTCTCCATTAATAACTGCTGTCGGATAATTCTCTGCAATACGAGCAATTCCAAAGTCTGCTGCTTTTGCATAATAGGTTTTATTGTAGCAGGAATTACGGTTATTTATCAGATTGAAAGTATTCCAAAAGGGTTTACAGGTCTGATTCAATGCAGTGTATTGTATCTTGATTATTTTGGGATTTATATATTTATATTTTGAACGGATGGATTTCTTATTCTTATTCTTAGATATTCCTGTTTACAATTATTTTTGTAACAATATGGCTGTTTATTTATATTCCAATTAAAATAAAAGTTGATAAACTCAATAAAATTCTCAATCAATAAATAATAGTTTCCATAATAAAATAATATATTATGTAACCTAAAAAGCAAAAGCTGTAGAAGATGTAAAACCATTTCATGCTCATGAACAGGAATAGGAAGAAAATAAGAAAAAATAAATAGATAGAAAGTCAAAAAAGAACCTCCTTATTCAAGGAGGTTCTTTTTGCTTCTTATTAATTATTATTCGTTTTTAATTTGCGTCGGTGGACAAAGGGATACACAATAAAACAACCAAATATGGACTGCCAACCTACTGAAAAAACCGCCCTAGTGAGACACAGGGCGGTTTTTTCATAGGCAGAGGAAGGAGGTATCCCTACAAGTGGGGCTTGACTGCAAAAAGTCAGGCCCTTTTTTCATGCCATCAAATAAGAAGGAGGAAATGCGAATGGCCGATGAAAAAGCAAAAATTGTAACTGACGCAACCGGGCCGAGCTCTGGCCCTGCCCCGGCCCAGCCCGAAGTGGACGCACAGGTTTCCAAGCAGGAGCAGTCCGCTCCCGAGGCTCCAACCCCGGATAAGGCCGAAGCTCCCGCACAGAAAGAAGCGCCCAGCAAGAAGGATAAAGCAGTACAGAAATCTGCACAGCCGGGAAAAACGGAAAAGGCCGCTCCCTCCGAAAAGACAGAGAAAGCCCCCAAGGCTCCCAGTCCCGCTAAGGGTGCACCGGAGGTAAAGGCTCCCGTTCAGGCTGAAACACCTGCGGCTCCCGCCGAGGCTCCACGCCCGGGCAAGGAGGAACAGATTGTTTATATCAAGCTGTCCGAACTCCACGCCTTCAAAAATCATCCCTTCCAAGTCCGTAATGACGAGGAAATGAAGGCCATGGTGTCCAGCGTCCGGGATAAGGGCGTGACCCAGCCCGCTATCGTCCGTCCCCGTGAGGACGGCGGGTATGAAATCGTATCGGGCCACCGCCGCCAGAAGGCCAGCGAACTTGCGGGCTTCGTGGATATGCCTTGTATCGTCCGTGACCTGACAGACGAGCAGGCCATCACGCAGATGGTGGAGGACAATACCAACCAGCGTGAAAATATCCTGCCGAGTGAACGGGCCAAGGCCCTGAAAATGCAGTTGGAGGCCATCAAGCACCAAGGAGCCAAGGAGGCCACTTCGGGCCAACTTGACCCGAAGGACGCCGGGCGGCGCTCCAATGAGATCGTAGCCGAGCGCAACAAAATGACGGTCAAACAGGTACAGCGCTATATCAAGCTCAATGACCTTGTTCCTGATTTGCAGAAAATGATGGACGCCGGGCAAATCAAATTTACCCCGGCGGTGGAGCTGGCTTATATCAAGCCCAAAAATCAGAGGTATATCGCCGTTGCCATTGAAGGCCAGCAGTCGGCCCCTTCGCTCTCGCAGGCCCAGCGCATGAGGGAGCTTGACCAGAAGGGCGTTCTGAATGGCGATGTGATCGACGGAATTATGATGGAGGATAAAAAGGAGGTAGACAAAGTGATTTTAACTGGTGCAGAACTGGGCAAATACTTCGGGAAGGAAACCACTCCGAGGGAAATGAAAGACCAGATTATCAAGCTGTTGGATGACTGGAAGGGCCAGCAGAAGGAAGTGGCCAAGCCGGAGAAAAAGGCCGCCCAGCAGGAAAAGTAACGCTTCTTCGGGTCAACTTGGCCCGAGGCAGTATGCGGGGCTCTGCCCCGCACCCCGAAGCTCAAAGGATATTTAATATTCCCCGTCGCCAGGTTTTCAGGTAGCATATCCGGGAAAATCAGTCAAGGGCCAAAGCCGCCATGGGCGGTGCCAAAGGCATCCTTGACGGATTTCTCCCGGTTATGCTTTCAGGCGGCAAGCGACGGGGATATATATTCCTTTGAGCCGTTCCCCTTCCCACGGGAAGGGGCGGAGGAGTTGGGCTCCTCTGTCTGGCTCTTTTTAATATGTAGAAACGGAGGTACAAAACCATGAAAAGACCTTTAGCGTATATTACCGCCGCATGGTGCGGCGATCCTGATACCGATATGGAGCTGGCCGCCCGCTATTGCCGCATGGCATACGAGGCGGGCTTTTCTCCTATTTGCCCTATTCTTTATCTGCCACTGTTCATCAACGACGCTATCCCGGAGGAACACAAAAACGGGATTGATATGCGCCGGGATATGCTGCGCCGCTCTCATGTACTTGTGGTCTGCGGTGACGAGGTGGACGAGGATGTGAAAAACGATATTGCCGTAGCCAAGCGGCTGAACATCACGGCCACTACCCTTGACGGTATCCTGACAGTCAACCAGCAGGGCCGCCACGATGTTTGAAGCCTATGTGACCAATCTGGGGCTCTACCCGGAGCGAGGGGCCGGGGCTGGGGAATATCTAAAATTTCCTACGACTGTTGAGGAAGTGCAGGCCCTCTTTTCCCGGATTGGTATAGACGGAAAACAGTATGAGGAGTATTTCATTACCGACTATGACAGCGATATTCTGGGGCTGACTGACCACCTCGTGGAATATGAAAGCCTTGACGAGCTCAATTACTTAGCACATCTTCTGGAAGAAATGACCCCGGCCGAGCTGGAAAAGCTGGAGGCGGTCATGGATGCTGGGGAGTACACAAGCAGCGTCAAGGACTTAATCAACCTGACACAGAACCTTGACTTCTTCGATTTTTACTCCGATGTCAACAGCGAAGAAGAACTGGGCCGTATGTATATTCAGGATTTTGAGGCTATGCAGGTGCCTGAACACCTGATTGACTACATCGACTATGAAGCATACGGGCGGGATATTCGTATCAATGACGGCGGCCACTTCGCTCCCGGCGGCTATGTGGCGGATAATCGGAGTAACTTTGTGGAGCACTATACCGGGCTGGACGATATTCCAGACGAGTACCGTATTTCCAAAGTCCACGCCCGGGACGAAAAGGAGGAAACCCATTCTATTCTGGCGGCAATCAAACAGTTTATCACGCCAACATCCGCAAATGCTTGCAGTACGC
>OGMH01000622.1_pt1 | contig 17288 bp, 16 predicted proteins | sample 1573191 | NCBI WGS metagenome assembly OGMH01 (sample SAMEA2581978, study PRJEB24529) | metagenome | biome: Human gut stool | place: China | collected 2011 | reverse complement strand
ATTCTATCTACAATCAGATTAAGCGTGGAGATATTGAGGGTGTAAAAATCGGTGCAGGTACACACAAGCGTCTTGCTGATGTTCCCTTTAGGATCACAAGCAAGACAACTGGCGAAAGTCATATTGTGGTAACTGATGATAACGGGCAATTCTCCACTTCTTCTGACTGGGCTAGTCATAAGCATAATACCAACGCAGGCAAAACCAGCGAGGACGGCGTGTGGTTTGGAACTTCTGAACCAGACGACAGCAAGGGTGCATTACCTTATGATACTTACATCATTGAGGAATTATGCTCTGACAGCAACAAAGGCTTTGAACTTATCCCACCTTTTGAAATCGTGGTATCAAGAAATAACCTTGTGGTTGATTTAGGAACGCTGACTGATGAATACGAAAAAGAAATCTCTATTCATACCACAGCGACCAGCAAAGATGGCGAAAAAACAATCCTTGCAGGAAAAGAGGTAACAATCGTTGATACTGTCAAATTAGACGGACTTACAAAAGGCACAAAATACCAGCTCAAAGGCTGGCAGATGTTAAAGGAAGAAAACGCCGAGCTTATCATTGACGGGAAACGTGTAGAAAACGACTATACCTTTATCGCTGATGATGAAGAAATGAAAGTGGAAATTTCCTATACATTCAATGCGTCTGCTTTAGGTGGCAAGAACCTTGTTACCTTTGAAGAATTGTATGATTTAAGCAATCTAGAAGAACCCGTAAAAGTTGCGGAACATAAAGACATTGAGGACGACGGACAGACGGTACTTATCACAGAGCGTATCATCAAAATACATACGACTGCTACGGATAAGGACGGCAACAAAGAGATTGAAGCAGGAAAAGAGGTAACAATCATTGATACCGTAACTTTAGAGGGCTTAGAAGTCGGCACACAGTACAAACTTGTGGGCTGGCAGATGTTGAAAGAAGAAAATGCAGAGCTTCTTATCAATGGAAAACGTGTGGAAAGTAATTACACCTTTACCGCAGACAGCGAAACTATGAAAGTGGAAGTTGCCTTTACTTTTGACGCTACTTCTCTCGACGGCAAACAGCTTGTAACTTTTGAGGAATTATACGATTTAAGCAATCCAGACAAGCCGAAGAAAGTTACCGAGCATAAAGACATTGAGGACAAGGGACAGACGATTACCTTTAAGGAAAAGCCAGAAGTCCCAGAAGAACCAGAGAAACCCGAAACGCCACAGACACCAGATACACCGCATAAAACAGACAGTCCAAAAACTGGCGATAGCACAAACCTTTACGGACTGCTTGTACTTCTTTTGACTTCTGGTGCTGGACTGGCAGGTATCTTCTTCTACAAACGCCGTCAAACGAAGAAATCATAAGGTGGTAACGGTATGAGAAAAGGAAAATCACGCTCTCCGCCGAAGCTGTCAAACGGCAGACTTCCGCTTATTCTGGCTTGTCTGCTAACAACCTGCAAGAACACGGATAGTCAAGGGTGCGTAAGCATTTATTTTACCCTTTACTATCTGGGGGCTTGCTGGTACTTCCCTAACCGCCAGAATAAGAAATCACTATCAACAAACTTATTAAAAATAGAAAGAAACGAGGTAAAACAATATGGAAATGAAATATGTCGTGCCAGATATGGCACAGTCTTTTGGAACTCTTGAATTTGCAGGAGAAAGTGAGCCAGTCTTTGAAAGAGATAAAAATAACCGCAGGGTCTTAGCCAGAAGAAGCTATAACCTTTATTCTGACGTACAGAAAGGAGAAAATGTTGTGGTGGAAATTCCCGTGCAGGCTGGCGAAAAGAAGTTCAAGTATGAGCAGAAAGTAAAACTTGTCAATCCGAAGTTATACGGCAGAGGTTACGCAATCGGGGATATGGGACATACCGATTATGTGTTAGTTGCTGATGATATTGTAGCAGTTGAAGAAAAGTAAAGGAGTGAAGAATTTATGAGATTATCAAACGGGTTTGTTATTGACAAAGAGAAAACATTTGGAGAATTAAAATTTACAGCGGTGCGTGATGTGTTCTTGCAGAATGAGGACGGGACACCGAGTACCCAGCTTAAAAAGCGTATCTATGATTTGAAGTGCAGTCTGCATGGTGGAATTATCCCCGTGTCCGTACCGCCAGAAGTACCGTTAAGGGAATTTCCGTACAATGCAGTTGTGGAGCTTGTCAATCCCGTAGCCGATACGGTATCACGAAAAACCTATACGGGTGCAGATGTGGACTGGTATGTAAAGGCAGAGGATATTGTGTTGAAGAATAAAGGCAATCAGAACGCAGGCAATCCACAGAACCATGTACCGCAAGGACAGATGAAAAAATAAATGTGAGCCCATATTTTTTCTTGTAACTTATATATAGAACCGATATAATTAGTTGAAAAGTTCTGTTTTAAGCCATGTAAAACTATTTTGACAAGGGAAAATGGCAATGTCAAAGGCTTTTGACAGACAAAATAGCTATATTCATATACAATAAAGGAGAAGATTCAAGATGGATATTGGATTACAAATCAAAAAATTTAGGGAACAACAAAAAATTTCTCAAGAAGAACTGGCTCTTAAAATATTTGTTTCAAGACAAACAATTTCTAACTGGGAAACAAATAAAAGTTGTCCAGATGTTAAAAGTTTAATTACTTTATCTAATATCTTCAATGTGTCTTTAGATAATTTTATAAAAGAAGATATAAAGGAGATGAGGGAGATTGTAGAAAAAGCAACTATTAAAAAGTTTAATGTGATAAGTGTAGTTTTCCTAATTGAATTGATAGTCGTAGCCATAAGTGCCTATCCTTTATTTAATATTAAGGGAAATATAGGAATTATTATTTGGTTATGCTTGTTCGCAATAACGCTCTATACGGCAAGTAAGATTGAAAAATTCAAAAAGAGCCATGACATTCAAACCTATAAAGAAATTTTGGCATTTATTGACGGAAAGCAATTAACGCATGATGAAACACAACAAGAAATAGGAAAAAGAAATTATCAAAAAATCATATTTGCATTCATTGCAGGTGTAATCGCACTTATTATATGTTTTGTTGTAATTTTTATTTGCCAGCATTTAACAAATTAAAAGGGAGGAAAAATCATGGAATTTTGGCTTATTATGATTGCCTTTATAGTTATGGGCGGAAGTTGTTCATTAGCAGGTACTTGGTGGGATAGAAAAAATAAAAAAGATAAAAAAGAAGAAAAGAAACAATAAAATTTACACTTTATTGTTGATTAAGCAGTTAGTCTTAGGATTGACTGCTTTTTTCATACCTAGAAAGGAGTGATTGATTTATGCGTATGATTTGGAACAAAGGACACCGTATCAGAGCCAGCGATAAGCACCTTGTCTACCACTTTTCCATAGGGATGCTTCTGTTTGTATTTGTGGCGGTTCTCCTGCTATTGAATATAAAACAGCTCATGCGTACTGACTGGGAGCATTTTAGCTTGTTAGAGAACGGCTTGACGCTTTCCCCTTACAACTTCATAACCATACTGATAGCGACTGGTGTTTGTGCATTGGTCGCTTTTCTGTATTACCGCTTCTGTTACGACAGTTTCAAGAAGCTCCTGCACCGTCAAAAGCTGGCAAGAATGATACTGGAAAATAAGTGGTATGAAGCCGATACCGTACAAGACAGCGGTTTTTTTACTGACCTGCAAAGCAGATCAAGGGAAAAAATCGTCTGGTTTCCAAAGATTTATTATCAAATGGAAAAGGGACTGCTTCATATCCGCTGTGAAATTACGCTGGGAAAATATCAAGACCAGCTTTTACGGTTAGAGGATAAATTGGAAAGTGGCTTGTATTGTGAGCTGACCGACAAGACCCTGCATGACGGCTATATCGAATATACCCTGCTTTATGATATGATAGCAAACCGCATTACCATTGATGAAGTACGGGCAGAGAACGGTTGTCTTAGGCTGATGAAAAATCTTGTCTGGGAATATGACGCACTTCCTCATGCTCTGATTGCTGGTGGGACGGGTGGCGGTAAAACTTATTTTCTGCTGACGCTCATTGAAGCTCTACTGCATACCAACGCTGTCCTTTACATTTTAGACCCAAAGAACGCCGACCTTGCGGACTTAGGAACAGTCATGCCGAACGTTTTTCACACCAAAGAAGAAATGATTGATTGCGTCAATGCTTTTTATGAGGGAATGGTACAGCGAAGTGAGGAAATGAAGCAACACCCGAACTATAAGACGGGCGAAAACTACGCCTATCTGGGACTGCCACCCTGCTTTCTTATCTTTGATGAATATGTGGCGTTTTTTGAAATGCTGGGGACAAAAGAAAGCGTGAGCTTACTTAGCCAGTTAAAGAAAATCGTTATGTTAGGGCGACAAGCAGGTTATTTCCTTATTGTTGCCTGCCAGCGTCCAGACGCAAAGTATTTCTCGGACGGTATCAGAGATAACTTCAATTTCCGTGTGGGACTTGGGCGTATCAGCGAATTAGGTTACGGTATGCTGTTTGGTTCAGATGTGAAAAAGCAGTTTTTCCAGAAGCGTATCAAGGGGCGTGGCTATTGTGATGTGGGAACAAGCGTCATCAGTGAATTTTACACGCCGTTAGTGCCGAAAGGACATGATTTTTTGCAGACTATCGGCTCTCTTGCACAAGCAAGGCAGGACGGGACGGCGACGTGCGAAGCGAAAGGCGACGGCACGGACTAGCCGTTGCTGGTGTGGCGTTAGCCACGCCAGCAGGTAAAACCCCTCGGTATCTAACAGAGGGGTACGTTTGCAAATAGACAATAGACAAAAAACATAGGAAACATAAGGCTTCTGGCATGGTTTCCTAACAAAAATCGGCTGTGAAGTCGCCTTAAAAAACTTCACACTTTACAGATTGGGGGTATGGTTCTGAATGAAGAACAATGGATAAAAGAATTAAGGGAGAAACGGATTGCTTACGGTATCTCACAAGGCAGGCTGGCGGTGGCTTCTGGTATCACAAGGGAATATCTCAACAAGATAGAAAGCGGAAAAATGAAGCCGTCAAAGGAACTTCTTAATACTCTGCAAAAGGAACTGGCAAAGTTCAATCCAGAAGCACCGCTTACCATGCTGTTTGATTATGTAAAAATCCGTTTTCCCACGCTGGATATACAGCACATCATCAAAGATATATTAAAACTGAATATCAACTATATGCTCCATGAAGATTACGGACATTACAGTTATACGGAGCATTATTCTTTAGGGGACATCTTTATCTATACGTCGGCTGACGAAGAAAAGGGTGTCCTTTTAGAGTTAAAGGGGCGAGGTTGCCGACAGTTTGAAAGTTACTTGCTGGCACAGGAAAGAAGCTGGTATGACTTTCTCATGGACGCACTCGTAGACGGTGGTGTTATGAAGCGTATCGACCTTGCTATCAACGACCATATGGGCATTTTGGATATTCCAGAGCTTGCGGAAAAATGCAGGAAACGGGAATATATCGGAAAGTCCAGAAGTTACAAGTTTTACTTGTCGGGCGAGCTTATCAAGCATAGAGAGGACGACAGAGAATATATGGGGCGTACCCTTTATCTTGGTTCGCTGAAATCCGATGTGTATTTCTGTATCTATGAAAAGGACTATGAGCAGTACGTCAAGTTCGGGATACCGCTGGAAGAAGCCGATATTATCAACCGTTTTGAGATACGGCTACGGAATGAACGTGCCTATTATGCAGTACGAGATTTGCTGACGTATTATGACGCAGAGCAGACCGCCTTTTCTATCATCAACCAGTATGTGCGGTTTGTTGATGAAGAACCCGACAAACGAAAAAGCGACTGGAAACTCAATGACCGCTGGGCTTGGTTTATCGGCGATAACAGACAGAGCTTGAAGCTGACGACAAAGCCAGAGCCTTACACCTTAGACCGCACATTGCGCTGGGTACAAAGGCAGGTAGCACCGACCTTGAAAATGCTGAAAAAGATTGATAAGGGAAACGGTACAGACTACATGGAAACAATCGAACAGCAGGCAAAGCTCACAGAAAAGCATGAAATGATAATCAAACAGCAGACGACCCCTGCAAAAGATTTAGTAGAAAGTTAGGAGTGATAAAAAATGTGGGTATTATTAAAAGACTTCCTGCTGGTATCTATGGGAATGGGTATCGGCGTAGTCTTGATGTGTATTTTGAATGTCGGCAAAGAAGCTGACTATGAAATGAAACAATCAGAAGAAAGTGAGGACAATTAAATGAATTTCGGACAAAATTTGTATCAATGGTTTTTATCAAACGCACAGAGCTTAGTGCTTATGGCGATTGTGGTTATCGGTATCTACTTAGGTTTCAAGCGTGAGTTTTCCAAACTTATCGGCTTCTTGGTAGTTGCCTTAATTGCTGTCGGCTTGGTATTCAATGCTGGCGGTGTGAAAGATGTACTGTTAGAGCTGTTCAATAAGATTATCGGTGCATAAAATATTGAAATTATCTTTAATTGCAGAGCAAAAAATGATATGATAACATAAAATCTTTCATAAAAACAAAATACATTCTTTCGTGCTTTTTAAGATTTTTACTGTATCATTTTATTTAAAATTACTGTGAAAGGACGATTACTATGTTATCTACAATTTATGCTTTGCTATGTATTATAGTTCCTTGTTCCTTATACCAGCTTATTATTTGCAAGCGTCAAAACAAAAAACAAGAAAACAAAGCAATTCATTTTGTATGGGTATATATTTTTCTGTTATATATCTACTTGACGTTCTCTGTTGCAGGTATAGGTAGTATTTGGGATATTGGACATTATGATACGATTATAAGATTAGAGGAAATCAATTTATTACCGTTTCAGTCTGAGGGGATAATGACTTATGTTTTAAATATTATAATGTTTTTACCTCTGGGCTTTTTAATTCCTTTAATTTGGAAACGATACAGAAATCCTCTGAAAATTTTTATGATAGGCTTCGGTTTTTCATTATCCATTGAACTTTGCCAGTTATTCAATCGGAGAAATACAGATATTGATGATTTAATGATGAATACGCTAGGGGCAGTTATTGGATATTTTATTTGGAAATTGACAAAAAGGTTATTTAAAAATATTAACCATAAATCTATTTCTCTTTCTAAACTAGAACCTATTGTATATTTAACTCTTGCAGTTTTAGGAGAATTTCTATTATTCAACTGGAGAATTTTTCTCTAGTGCTAACAAAAATATTTACACAAAAGGCAGTTAGTCTTAGGATTGACTGCTTTTTTCGTACCTAAATTTCAGATTGGAGTGATGAAATGAACGATGTTTTTAAGGATATGCAGGTAAAAGTTGGTTGCGATTATCTTTCTGACCTGCCCTCTTACAAGCGTAAGGTGTGGCATGAAATGAAACGACTGAACCCTGCCAACTATGAAGAAAGACAGTTAGAAGATTTTTCAAAGTATGTGTTTGGTATGTCGTACCAGACCATAAAAGATGTGATGAAACAACAGAAAGGACGTGAGGAACAATGCAGGAAACAAGGGTACTGGTGGAAACGAGAGGAACAACTGGCGAAGAAACAATATCATACTGGTTCGACTTGCCGATAGATGTTGCCGAGTTTGAAGAAAAGTTAGGTATCGGTGCAGAAAGTGGGGATTACCGTATTATCGAAAAGGTGTTGCCTTATGCTGATGAAGTCCACGAACATACAAGCGTGTACCAGCTCAACGAATTAGATTTTATGTACCGCCAGCTTTCAAGCGATATGCAGGAAGAATATGTATCACTACTTAAGGTGTTTGAGAATTTAGAAGCACTTTATATTTGCAGGAACGTGATTACGGTTTATCCCAACTGCAAAAGCATGATTGATGTTGCAAGGCAAAAGTTGATGAACGACCCGACATTTAAGCATTTATCCGAGGACTGTCAAGAATATTACTTTGACTTTGAAGCCTATGCTTCTCACTTGCAGGAACACGGGAAATTTTTAGTAACAGAACACGGTATCTTTGAACTGCCAGAGTAAGAAATGAGGTGGTGCTTATGATTGATGATATGGCGGTTTACATTGCTAATCTTGGCAAATACAATGAGGGCTATTTAGTCGGTGCTTGGTTCACGTTCCCCATTGACGAGGAAGATGTGAAAGAAAAAATCGGCTTGAATGAACAGTATGAGGAATACGCTATCCATGATACCGACAACTTCCCCATTGCGATTGGCGAGTATGTTTCCATTGAAGAACTCAATGAGATGTATGAAATGATAGAGGAACTTCCCGACTATATCGTAGAGTGTCTGGACGAATTTATCAGCCACTACGGGACGCTGGAAGAAGTCGTGGAACACAAGGACGATATTTATTATTATCCCGACTGTGAAACCATGACAGACGTTGCCTACTACTACATAGACGAATTGCAGGCACTTGGGGATATTCCACCCAGCTTGCAGAACTACATTGACTATGAAGCCTACGGGCGAGATTTGGATATGGGCGGTTGCTTTATTGAAACAAGCCGAGGTATGTGCGAGATACCATATTAACGCTGGAAGATCAGCGACAAGCATTGTTGCTACTGACAGCGTATTTCTCTTTAAGGGACAGTCTGAAAATGGCTGTCCTTTTCTATTTTGAAAGGAGCTGAAAGAACTTGAAAAAGATTAAAAGCTACACGGGTATCTGGAACGTGGAAAAAGTCTTGTATGCAATCAATGACTTTAACTTACCCTTTCCCGTTACCTTTACACAGATTACATGGTTTGTGATTACAGAATTTATCATCATTCTGTTTGGGGATATTCCCCCACTTTCCATGATTGAGGGAGCATTTCTCAAATACTTTGGTATTCCCGTTGCTCTCACTTGGTTTATGTCGCAGAAAACCTTTGACGGAAAGAAGCCGTACAGCTTTTTGAAATCACAGATAACCTATGCCCTGCGACCTAAAATCACTTATGCAGGAAAAGCCGTAAAACTGCATAAGCAGATATTGAATGAAACAATCACGGCAGTAAGGAGTGTGAACTATGTTCCCGATAAAATATATTGACAATAACCTTGTCTGGAACAAGGACAATGAGGTGTTTGCTTACTATGAGCTGATACCGTACAACTATTCTTTCTTATCCGCAGAGCAGAAATTTATCGTGCATGACAGCTTTCGACAGCTCATTGCACAGTCCCGTGAGGGTAAAATTCATGCGTTGCAGATTGCCACAGAAAGCTCAATACGAAGTATGCAGGAGCAGTCAAAGAAACTGGTAACGGGAAAATTAAAGGAAGTTGCCTACCAGAAGATAGACGAACAGACCGAAGCGTTAGTATCTATGATTGGGGACAATCAAGTGGACTACCGCTTTTTTCTTGGCTTTAAGCTCATGGTTACGGAAGAACAGCTCAATCTGAAGAACATCAAAAAATCGGCGTGGCTGACGTTCACGGAATTTCTCCATGAAGTGAACCATACGCTGATGAATGATTTTGTTTCCATGCCGAATGATGAAATCAACCGTTACATGAAAATGGAAAAGTTACTGGAAAATAAAATCTCCCGTCGCTTTAAGGTGCGTCGCTTGGAAATCAATGATTTTGGGTATCTCATGGAACATCTTTACGGCAGGGACGGTATCGCTTATGAAGATTATGAGTACCAGCTACCAAAGAAAGAATTGAAAAAGGAAACGCTGATAAAATACTACGACCTTATCCGTCCGACAAGGTGTGTGATTGAGGAAAGCCAGCGGTATTTACGATTGGAGCATGAGGACAAGGAAAGCTATGTGTCTTATTTTACCGTCAATGCGATTGTCGGGGAGCTCGATTTTCCGTCAAGTGAAATCTTCTATTTCCAGCAACAGCAATTTACTTTTCCCGTTGATACTTCCATGAATGTAGAAATCGTGGAGAACCGAAAAGCATTAACGACAGTTCGCAACAAGAAAAAGGAATTAAAAGATTTGGATAACCACGCCTATCAAGCAGGAAGTGAAACCAGCTCAAATGTGGTGGACGCATTAGACAGCGTGGACGAGCTGGAAACGGACTTAGACCAGAGCAAAGAAAGTATGTATAAGTTAAGCTACGTCATACGGGTGTGTGCACCCGATCTTGACGAGCTGAAACGCCGTTGTGATGAAGTCAAGGACTTTTACGACGACCTCAATGTAAAGCTGGTGCGTCCTGCTGGGGATATGCTGGGGCTTCATTCTGAATTTTTACCTGCCAGCAAGCGATATATCAATGACTATGTGCAGTATGTAAAATCAGACTTCTTGGCAGGGCTTGGCTTTGGTGCGACCCAGCAGTTAGGGGAAACTACGGGTATCTATATGGGCTATTCCGTTGATACGGGAAGAAATGTGTACCTGCAACCGTCCCTTGCCAGTCAAGGTGTGAAAGGTACAGTTACCAACGCTTTAGCTTCTGCTTTTGTCGGTTCGCTTGGCGGTGGTAAATCATTCTGCAACAATCTTCTGGTGTATTATTCGGTTCTCTTTGGGGGACAAGCGGTTATCTTAGACCCTAAAAGTGGTGCGAAACGTTCCTACTTGAAAAGAGTAGGCACAGCACTTCATTAAATCAATATTTAATGTGTGTTGGAGAACTAAACACACGAATAGTCGAATGACGGGGTAACGCCCTGAAAGGCTACTTTAATACTCCGACTGGCAGAAACTTGAGTAAACAAGGCTCTGTCAGAAGCTCGGTGAAGTCGGCAGACAGACACCGTAACAGATAATGCTGACGAAAGATTCCCAGAGGTGGGCGTTGTGTCCTATATGCCGGAAGTCTATAAAATATCTATGGTTAGAATGTAGATGAGAGGTCTACTGACGAATCCTTGAATGTACAGGTCTATATCGGGGCTGGATAGAAATGTCCAGTGACACAAACAGTGTCGCTACTGTGGGTGAGTAAGACTCCGCATTTATGAAAATCCATATAACGTTAAAGGCGTTATCAAGGTAGCAGGCTTATAGAGGAAACCTAAGGATATATGTACAGATAGTGTGTTTGGAACGTTGAAAGCTGACAACATGGAGATTTTACTGTCTGTGAAGTGTTCACATCAGAAAGTTATTGTGAGATTAGCAATGATATAAGGTGTGTTAATGTCAGTGAGAGTGGTGGCACAGTACCTATGAAACCGTGATAACAAGCGGTGGAGGGATAGCCACTAGTCATATGAAGAATAGAATTACTAAGAAAAATGGTATGGGTTCGAGTAAGACTAAGAGATGTACTTGCTCCTGCAAACAAGGAGGGTACAGACCATGCTAAAGAAAAACAAGCTCCGCTATAACGAGTATTATGATATGCAACATATTTATGACGAGTTATACGCACAGAGCAAGAACGGTAATAACTTTTATAAGTTACTTGAAATTATTGGTTCGGAACAAAATATTTGTTTAGCTTACCGTAATCTGAAATCAAACAGTGGCAGTAAAACGGCTGGAACGGATGGAATGACGATAGACGATATAAAACAACTCAGCAATGCTGAGATTGTTGCTACCGTTCGGGAAAGCCTTAGCAACTACCGCCCCAAATCAGTCAGACGTGTTTTCATTCCAAAAGCTGGGAGCGATAAAATGCGTCCATTGGGGATTCCGTGTATCTGGGACAGGCTGGTACAACAATGTATCCTGCAAGTCCTAGAGCCGATATGCGAACCAAAGTTCCATAATCATTCCTATGGATTCCGTGCGAATCGAAGTGCCCACCATGCAGTCAGCAGAGTAACGACACTGATAAATTTATCAAAATATCATTACTGTGTTGACGTAGACATTAAAGGATTTTTCGATAATGTCAATCATGGAAAACTATTAAAACAAATCTGGACACTTGGTATTCGGGATAAAAGATTGATTTGCATTATCAGCAAAATGCTGAAAGCCGAAATTGACGGCGAGGGTGTCCCAGAAAAAGGAACGCCACAAGGCGGTCTGTTAAGTCCACTGCTCTCCCTCATAGTCCTTAATGAATTAGACTGGTGGGTAAGCAGTCAGTGGGAAACATTCCAGCCGAAGAACCGCAGTAAAAATGGGTGGCTTCAATACGCAAAGAAATATACCAAACTGAAAAGCGGTTTTATTGTACGTTACGCTGATGATTTTAAAATCATGTGTTCAACCTATGGAGAAGCACAAAGATTTTACCACAGTACCGTAGATTTTCTTAATAAAAGGCTGAAATTAGAAATCAGTCCAGAGAAATCAAAGGTAGTAAATCTGAAGAAAAATTCATCAGATTTTCTGGGGTTCAAAATCAAAGTCATTCCAAAAGGAAGAACGAAACACGGTTATGTTGCCAAAACAGATATGAACCAAAAAGCATTAAAGAAAGCGAAAACAAATCTAAAGTTAAAGGTAAAAGATATAGCCAGACATACGACTGGCTTCAATATCAGCAGATATAATCTGACAGTTATCGGTATGCAGAATTACTACTGCATAGCAACTAACGTATATAACAACCTGACAGAAGTAAGTTACGCTCTCTTACCGACCATACGAATCCGTTTAAGGAACATTGCAAAATCAGTTCCATTTGAAAGTACAAGTTCAGAATTTCAGAGCAGGACAAAAGGAATCAGACCAAAAACAAAAATAGTGATGATTGCGGATAATCCGCTATTGCCGATTCAAGGAGTACAACACAAAAATCCTATGAATTTCTCGCAAGATATTTGTAATTTTACAAAGCAAGGGAGAAACAAGGTGCATGAGGACGTTGTAGTTGTAACAAAAGAAGAAATCCGAGCGTTGTTGGAAAATGAAACCCCTGCCGATAGCGTAGAGTTTAACGACAATCGTATTTCGGCATATATCGCACAACAAGGCAACTGCTATGTAATGAATCGTCGAGGAACTCCGTCCACTCTGATATGTATTCACAAATCAGACAAAGGAGATAACCTTGACAGATATTCTAATCTGGCATTTGTGGAAATTCCCATTGCAAAGGCAATCCTAACAGAATCAGCAGACGAAGCAAAATCACTGTTAAAAGGTTATGTTCTTAATAGTCAGCAGAAGAAAAAACTGAACAGAATACGGACGAATTACGGATACCAGACAATAACTGGGAAATAACTTATAAATCTATTTGGATATGATGGAACGCCGTATGAAGCGAAAGTTTCATGTACGGTGTGAAGCGGGGGAAAACTTGGAGATAACATCAAAAAGTTACCTATCGCTATAGCGTGGCAACTGGAAAGAAACACTTCCAGAAATCGCCCATGAAATCAATATCGTAAACCTTACCAGCGACAAGGACAATGCAGGACTTCTTGACCCGTTTGTGATTATGAAGAATGTAAAAGACGCTGAAAGTCTGGCAATCGACATCTTGACATTCCTTACTGGTATTTCCTCTAGGGACGGCGAAAAATTCCCCGTACTTCGTAAGGCGGTACGCTCCGTTACCCAGAGCGACAGTCGGGGCTTGCTCCATGTGATAGACGAGCTACGCCGTGAAGATACACCCATATCAAGAAATATCGCAGACCATATCGACAGTTTTACGGACTACGATTTTGCACACCTGCTGTTTTCAGACGGTACGGTAGAAAATGCTATCAGTATGGATAACCAGCTCAATATCATTCAAGTAGCAGACCTTGTACTGCCAGATAAGGACACGACCTTTGAAGAATACACGACCATTGAATTATTGTCGGTGTCTATGCTGATTGTGATTAGTACCTTTGCCCTTGATTTTATCCATTCGGACAGAAGCATTTTTAAGATTGTAGATTTGGACGAAGCGTGGGCGTTCTTAAATGTGGCACAAGGCGAAACTTTATCAAATAAGCTGGTTCGTGCTGGACGGGCTATGCAGGCAGGCGTTTATTTTGTTACACAATCTTCTGGGGACGTGTCAAAAGAAAGTCTGAAAAACAATATCGGCTTGAAGTTTGCCTTTCGTAGTACCGACTTGGGCGAGATAAAGCAGACCTTAGAATTTTTCGGTATTGACAAGGACGACGAAAACAACCAGAAACGGCTTCGTGATTTGGAGAACGGACAATGTTTATTGCAGGACTTATACGGGCGTGTCGGTGTGGTGCAGATACACCCAGTCTTTGAAGAACTGCTACACGCCTTTGATACCAGACCGCCCGTACAGAGAAATGAGGTGGAGTGATGAAAGAAAGGATAAAAGGTGCGTTCACAAAAAAGAAGATACTTCACGTTCTCAAAATGGCTCTGTTTGTCGTGGCACTCTCCCTTATCCTGCTTTCACTTCTGGGGACGGTGGCTCATGCGACGGGGCTTGTGGACGATACCATAAACGCAGAAAATCTTTATTCAAAGTATCCCCTTTCCAACTACCAGCTTGATTTTTATGTAGATAATAGCTGGTCGTGGCTTCCGTGGAACTGGCTGGACGGGATTGGAAAATCGGTACAATACGGGCTGTACTGCATTACCAACTTTGTCTGGACTATCAGTTTGTATTTGAGCAATGCAACGGGCTATGTGGTGCAGGAAGCCTATAAACTGGACTTCATCAACGATATGGCAGACAGTATCGGACAGAGCATACAGACCCTTGCAGGCGTTACCGAGAACGGCTTTTCTTCTACGGGCTTCTATATTGGTTTCCTGCTTCTCATTATCTTAGTAGTGGGACTTTATGTTGCCTATACGGGACTTATCAAACGGGAAACCAGCAAGGCACTTCACGCCGTTATCAACTTTGTAGTGGTGTTCGTACTGTCCGCTTCGTTTATCGCCTATGCTCCCGATTACATCAAGAAGATAAATGAATTCTCATCAGACATCAGTACCGCTTCACTTGATTTAGGAACAAAAATCATGCTCCCAAACTCTGACAGCGAGGGCAAGGACAGCGTGGACTTGATACGGGACAGCTTATTTTCTATTCAAGTGGAACAGCCGTGGCTACTTCTGCAATTCGGGAACAGCAACGCAGAGGAAATCGGGACAGACCGTGTAGAAACTCTTGTATCGGCAAGCCCAGAGGACGAGGACGGAAAAACCAGAGAGGAAGTCGTGAAAACAGAAATCGAGGACAACGACAACAACAATCTGACGATACCGCAGGTCGTAAACCGTTTAGGCATGGTGTTCTTCCTACTGTTCTTCAATTTAGGGATAACGATATTTGTATTCTTGCTTACGGGCATGATGTTGTTCAGCCAGATACTTTTTATTATCTTTGCAATGTTTCTGCCTATCAGCTTTCTACTTTCCATGATACCGAGCTATGAAAGCATGGCAAAACAGGCAATCGTGAGGGTGTTTAATACCATTATGACGCGGGCAGGAATAACGCTCATTGTAACGGTGGCGTTCAGCATTTCCAGTATGTTTTATAACATTTCCACGGACTATCCGTTCTTCATGGTGGCGTTCTTGCAGATAGTATGTTTTGCTGGTATCTATATGAAGCTGGGCGACTTAATGAGTATGTTCTCTTTGAACGCTAATGACAGTCAAAGCATGGGACGACGCATATTCCGCAGACCATATCTATACTTGGCACATAGGGCTAGACGTATGGAAAGACGGCTTGCTGGTGCGGTTACTGCTGGCAGTGTCGCTGGTGCGGTGGCAGGTAGCACGATTTCAAACAGAAAACCGACAAGGAACACAGCTACAAAAGACAGTCGGGGCAATACCACTTCCAGCATGGGACAGCGTGCAGGCTCAAAGGTGGGTGCTGTCTTAGATACGAAAAATAAAGTGAAAGACAAGGCAAATGCTGTCAAAGAAAATATCAAGGATATACCGACACAGACCGCTTATGCGGTGTATTCCGCAAAGGAAAAGGCAAAGTCCAGCGTGTCCGACTTCAAGCGTGGCATGGTGCAGGAACAGCAGTCCAGACAGACGGGACGATTGGAAAAGCAGGAACAGCATAGACAAAATATCGCTGACAAGCGTATGGAGCTTCAAAAGGCACAAGAAACAAGGCAGGCACAGCGAAAGGCTGACGGATCAGCGACAACGGGAGCTACCCGTCCCCATGAGCGACCAGCCACAGCTTCAACCATTCCAAAGCCGAGTGTTGAAAAAACGCAGGAAGTCAAACGTCCTGCCACAGCGACCACTTCAAAAGCAAGCGAGCCAGTCAAGACAAATGTTATCAAAGAGCGTCCATTATCTTCTGGTGCTTCTGATAGGAAAGCGACCCAGTCTGCACAGCCAGTACATAGGCAGAATGTAGAAAAAGTGGTATCGCAGGAAACACGCCAGAATTACACAAAAGACCGTAGGACAAAGGTTCAGCAGACGCAAACCGTCCAAAAGAACCAGCAGACAACAGAGAAAACTCGTAACCTTGTAACGAAGAAAGGACAGAAGAAAAAATGAAACTGAAACATATCGCTATCATTGGCAGTCTGTTTCCTATCCTCTTTTCTCTGGTGCTTTTCTTTGGTGTGTTGATTAGTGCGGACAGCGACGACGAGAACAGCAACTTTTCTTCTGGCATTACGGGTATGAACTTATCCGCAGAAGTCTTGAAACATCAGCCTATGGTAGAAAAATACGCCAGAGAATACGGCATTTCCGAGTATGTCAATGTGCTATTGGCTATCATTCAAGTAGAAAGTGGTGGTACGGCAGAAGATGTTATGCAGAGTTCGGAAAGTCTTGGCTTACCGCCCAACTCTTTAGATACGGAAAGCTCAATCAAGCAGGGGTGTAAATATTTTGCGTCCCTGCTTTCTTCCTGCAAAAATCAAGGTATCGACGATTTGAATGTAGCGATACAGTCCTATAACTATGGCGGTGGCTATGTGGGATATGTGGCAGGAAAAGGAAAGAAACACACCTTTAATCTTGCAGAGAGCTTCGCCCGTGAGAAATCGGGTGGAAAGAAAGTAACCTACACCAACCCGATAGCCGTTGCGAAGAACGGGGGCTGGCGGTATGGCTATGGAAATATGTTCTATGTGGAATTAGTCAATCAATATTTGACTGTGGCACACTTTGATAATGCGACAGCACAAGCGATTATGAATGAAGCGTTGAAATATCAAGGCTGGAAGTATGTGTATGGTGGCAGTAACCCGAACACTTCCTTTGATTGTAGCGGACTTGTGCAATGGTGCTATGGAAAAGCTGGTATCTCCTTACCGAGAACCGCACAAGCACAGTATGACGCTACCCAACATCTTCCGCTTTCGCAGGCAAAGGCTGGGGACTTGGTGTTTTTTCATTCTACCTATAACGCTGGTTCGTATGTAACCCATGTGGGAATATATGTGGGAAATAACAAAATGTACCATGCAGGCGACCCGATAGGATATGCAGACCTAAGTAGTAGTTACTGGCAACAGCACT
>OGMH01000616.1_pt1 | contig 17412 bp, 6 predicted proteins | sample 1573191 | NCBI WGS metagenome assembly OGMH01 (sample SAMEA2581978, study PRJEB24529) | metagenome | biome: Human gut stool | place: China | collected 2011 | reverse complement strand
AGTCCGACGCCGAGCGCAATGCAGAACGTCACAAGCAGTGCATCGAGCATCCGCACCGAGCCCGCGATGTAGTCCTGATCCGCGATATCACGAATAGCATTCGTGAAATTGACCCCGGGCACCAGCGGAATAATCGAACCGATGATGACCTTGTCCAGATGGTGCCCAATCCCCGCCTGATACAGAAAAACGGCAATCAGCGTGACAAGCGCGCCGCCGGAAATATTCGTCGCAATCTTTGACATTCTGCCACGCAGCAGGTACAGCAGATAGAAATACAGAACAAAGCCCGACAGAAACGCTACCATGCTGTCCACCACATCGCCGCCGAACAGAAAACAGAAACAGGCGCTTCCGACACCGGATGCAAGCACCTGGTGCCATCTTGGTTTGTCCGGCATCCGCTGAATGTCGAGCAGCCAGGCCTTCGCCTCCTTCGGCATGTGCAGACCCTCCTCGATTTCACGGGAGAGCTGGTTGACTGCCGTTACCTTGTCGAGCCGCGCCGCCGACAGCGGAATGTGACGCACGCGGGCAAATTCCTGCTTTTTTCCGCTCTCAGCTGTCAGGAAAATACCACTGCTCAACACAAACGCATCGCTGGAGTCAACGCCATACGCCCGCGCAATGCGGTCGATCGTCTCCTCCACACGAAAGATTTCCGCGCCGCTCGCCAGCAGGATGTCTCCCGCCAGCGATGCCACATCAAGCGCTTCTCTCGTCGATTCTGCGTTCATCCTTGTTTTCCTCCTTTTTCAAAGCCGTATACCCATTTTCCTTTCAAAAACAGATACAGGAAAATGACAGAACTGATACTCCAGGTCAGCGGGTAAGCCCAGAAAATCACGCGGATATCCGGGATCAGCCGGACCATCACGGTAATGTAGCTGACGCGGAACAGGCACCAGACGCAGAGCATGACAACCATGGGAACCGCGGCGTGCCCGGAACCGCGGAGCACAGCCGCGATGCAATGAGAAAACGCCAGCAGACAATAAAATAACGCAATTGTTCTGGACTGCATGACTCCATAATGTACAACATCAGGATCTCTGTTAAACGCTGTAATCAGTACCGGTGCTGCCACATATATGATAATACCGATCAACTCTGCAATAGTAATCGAGCAGAAAACTCCAAATCTTGCTCCCTTTTTCGCCCGGTCATACTGTTTTGCACCCAGATTCTGACTGACAAAGGTTGTCAGAGCCATTGTAAAACAGGTCACCGGCAAAAATGCGAATCCCTCTATCTTGGAGTAGGAACCACATCCTGCCATCGCCATTTTTCCAAATGCATTTATATTTGACTGTACAAAGACGTTCGCGATCGCGATCACTGAATTCTGAAAACCGGATGGTACACCATTCTGGATGATCTGCTTCAGCATAGAACTGTCAAAACGAATCTCTCGCAATTCCAGACGGTATTCTTCTTCCACACGCAGCAGATGAACCATACAGAGCAGTGCACTGACAAACTGTGAAATTGCGGTTGCAAGTGCTGCTGATCCGACTCCCATGCCAAGACCTGCGATAAAGAAAATATCCAGAACGACATTGACACAGGAAGAAATAATCAGATATATCAGTGGATGGCGTCCATCACCGACCGACTGCAGAACTCCAACAAAGATATTGTACATGACAACACCCATAGACCCTGCAAAATATATACGGAAATACACAATAGATTCCGGGAGCACGTCCGCAGGAGTTCCCATCAATACCAGGATCTTTGGTGCCAGAAGCATTCCCAAAACTGTCAGCGCAGCACCGGCCACAAGTCCAAATGCAACCGTTGTATGGATTGCCTTTTGCAGGCAGTCTCTTTTTTTGGCTCCGTAATATCGTGCAATAACAACACCTGCACCCATGGCAATGCCGTTAATAAAACCTACCATCAGAAAAATCAGATTTCCAGATGAACTGACTGCCGCCAGTGCATTACTTCCTAGAAAATTTCCTACGATCAGGGAATCAGCAGTATTATACAATTGCTGGAACAGATTTCCCAGAAACAATGGAATTGCAAAAAAAATGATCTTTTGGGAGATACTTCCCTCTGTCATTCTCAGACTCTTTTTCATAGCTAAAATTACTCTTCCCTTTCCTGTGTTCTTTGAATCAATAGAGATGAAGGACTGCTCTTTATGACAGTTATCTCTCTATCTTATTATTTGTACCATACCACGCATACGTTGCTGATGTCAATGAATGCAGCGGATTCCAAACCTGGAAATCCGGGATATTTTTGAAACACAGATCATGGAATACTACTTGGAATTCTTGGCGTAAAGGAAGAATGGTACGTATCGTCCAATCAGGAAAGCGACGAAGGATACAGCGATATTCTCGTTGAAAGTGAAAACAGTGAAACGGTTATTCTTATCGAAGTCAAGTATGCCAATGACGGAAATCTTGATCAGGCTTGTGAACGGGCACTACAACAAATAGAAGAAAAGAAATATGATGAAGAACTCCGGGAGAACGGAGTGAGTAAAATTCTAAAATATGGGATTGCATGTTATATGAAACGCTGCAAGGTGAAACAGGCAGAGAAATAATACAACAGAATGCAGTCTGGTTCAGCAAAACTACTACTTATTCGATTATTATGATGACTTGCTTGATTCGGTTAAAAAATCCACAGTCAGAATGTCCCCTTCAGACTCCTGGCTGCGAATTTTGCCGCTACTCAGCCCGCCATAATATAAATCATATCCGTTTCTTTGTTGTTCTGTACCGTTTCATCCCAGGTGATATGCAGAATATAATAGTTCACATAATTCCCATTTTTATCTGGCTTTTGCTTTTCATCCGGAAGTTTTTCCTGACTGGCTGTCTTCCAATAAAGAGGCTCTGCTGATTTCTGAACATGACTATATTCTTCATATGTTTTCTTATGATAAGCATTTGTTGCATAGTTGCTTTCTGTCTCTTTATTTAAATAGTTTCCTGCCAACTTACTACCTTTCTTATAGTAATCCCCCAGATAAAAAATACTTCCATCCACTGCCTCCGTTTCTATAGATGCCTTATCAATTTCATACGAAAATCCAATATTCGTAGTATGTGCCAGCTGAAGATGATAATCCAGTCCCGGCTTTGTGCTGTACACACAGAATACAACGTCTTTATACTTCTGTGCCCCGGAAACGTCAATATTGCTCAGCTCCAGCTGCTGGATCGGTTTTGCATCTCCGGCTCCGATCAGCAATGCGTTTGGCATATTTACTTTCGTTATCGTCTCCATACTTCGATGCATATACAGCCAGGCAAAAACCGGCAGCACCAGAAGGGCAGAGAATGCCAGAATCACAGATATGACACTCCGTTTTTTCCGCGTCAGCCACATCCTATGCTTCTCCTGCCTGCCCTCATCCTGCTGTTTCTCTGTCTGCTCCTTCATGGAAACACCTCCTTCTTTGCCACATTTTTGTTCGGTTTTATTGCGCATCCAGTTCCAGCTGTACATACTGGACGTTTTTCCCAAGATACTGGTCTGCTGAATCATAGTAAGCCGCGACCATAGAATAGAGAGCCGGATTGAATTTCTCTCGTATCTGTGAAAGCGTATCTTTTGTAACATTCTCCTGAAATTTTACAGAATCCTCCCACCGGAAATAACGATTCGATGATGAATTTTCCTCCACTTCGCCCATCGTCTCAAACAGGTTCTCCGGCAATGCCGAAAGTGCATTATCCTCACTTGATGGATTTTCCGAAAACAGCAGCGGATTCTTTCCGCTATAGCCGTCTGCTTTTCTCAGATACGACTCCAGCCTTTCCGGCCAGATCCAGTATATCGTAACCGGATAAGCAGTGTCTTTTTTGGCATTCGTATTATTCCAGGTCAGCTTTCCACTCTTTGATTCAAGGACAGCCGCTTCCGTTTCACTGCCAAGCCTCATACTCCACTCTCCTGCATCCCGGGATATCCAGCCTTTATAGCACCCCGCCTTCTCATTGTATCCCGCAAACAAAAGAATGTGTCCTTCCAGCAATTGCTGCAGCGACGGATCCGTAACTTCCGTTAAATCATTTTGGGTCACATTCTCCTCATTCTTTTTGTCATCCGCGATCTGATATCCGGTCAGAACCAGATCCAACGTTACTTTAAGCGAGCCATCCTTATTGGGAATGATATAAAATGTCATTTTTCCATAAGAACCCGGCTCAATCCCTGTCGGTTTTCCATCCTCACCTGTATTGTTCATATTGCTTTCCGGTGTAACAGCCCAGCAGATGGAAGTGTGGCTTCCATCGGTAGACCAGTATTTTTTCCCGTCTATCTCTCTTAAGGCTCCAGGGGATACTGTCAGCAGTTTGTCATATATGCCTCGATCTGCATCTTCATCACTTTTTGTCCCTGCCGCGGCAAGATCGAAGGGCATATCCGCAGGTCGGATAGCAACACCAGTCGCATCGACCCTGGTATTGCTGACAAACCATGCAATACTTGCAACGATCATCACAATGAAAGCTGCAATAACGATGATTCCCGTCCGGAAAAAGATTTTCCACTGGTTTTTCAGAAGCTCTATCTGTTTCTGCGCTTTCTGTCTGTATTCTTCTGCCGTAAGCTCTTCTTTTCCTTTTTTCCAGCGCATCCCTTTTCACCTCGCTTCTGTCCCATTTTTTATCGTTGCCGGATCGCTTAATCATTGTCTATCATATCCTGATAGATCCGGGCATTTGTATAGATGATATAATCCGTTGCTTTCGTATCATCCAGTTCACTTCCGTTTTTATCGAGCAGAACCGCAGTCAGGCGCACTCTATAATTTGCATAAGTATAGTTCTTTTCTTCAAATTTCTCGCCAGTCAATGGCGTAAAGGTAAATTGCGCAAACTGGTGCTTCGTATCGTCCGATACAAAATCGTTCTTACACTGATATGCTTTATCACCATTTCCGGAAATATCATCTGATTTTGAATCTTTGACAATATTCTGGAGATAAGATCCAATTTCCAACGGATTTGTTTCATCATAAGTTCCATTCTCATTTTTCTGGAACAATTCCATTTTATAGCGGATGGCTGCAGCCCTGGAAAGAGTTTCTGTATCCACATTGGAATAATCATAATCTGCTCTTGTATAGATCATGTCGGAGCGGTTCTTTGCTGCATCACTCGGGTTGACTCCAAGCTGCTGCGTCGTATCTCCGATTCCGGTTCCATCTACGCTGGAATATCTGAGGATCGCTTTGGATGGGTTTGTAATGTAATAACGATTTTCATCTTCTTCCGTTTTTTTATTTTCTGTAATCGGCAGCTGCGTAGATGTATTGGCAATACGTGACACACCAACAACGGATGCACCACTATTATCTGTATCTGCGGTGCCCCTCACCGGAAAATCATCCACGCCATCATAAGTAAGTGTGATTTCAGCTGTAACCGTTATCGCATTCTTCTCACTGTCTGCCCTTTCCAATGCGCTTTTCAACTCGCTGCTTCCATATCGAAGCGACATCGTTTCAAGTCCGGCTGCGTTTGAATTCTTACCTTTTTCTGAATGGATTTCTGTTCCATCTGATTTTGAAAGCTGATATATATATTGGATGTTTTCTGTACCGATTACACCATTGATTCCAGCCGCCTTTTCCAAATATTTTTTCAGGCTGATATCAAACTCGTGATAAACTTCGGAAGGTCCAAGTAACTGAAACTGAGCCCGCCCTGCATCTGTCAGCCACAATTTACCTATCAGCTTAATTTTGATACCGTCTCCGTTTTCCATCGCAGTATCTCCCATCGGACTTCCATTATGAATACGGCTGGTGAAAATGCTGAACGTCTGCTGAACTCCATTGTATACTACGTAAGCAGAACTATCCGCATCCTTATCCGATTTAATAACAGCCGGCAGCGTACCTTCCTTGCGTGACATTGTTGCGGCATACAATCGGTTGTTTACAATGGATACTCCATCTGTCTTTGGAATCTGAATGGTAAGATAGTACTCTTCCTTCCATTCCTGTGAATTTAAAGAAGTATCTGTTCCTGGTATTGTCATCCGATATTTTTCTGCATCTTTGTCCTTTTCTTCCGCTTTCCGGTAATAGTCTGCGCCGATTCTGACCGTTGCTTTGGACGGTTCTGTCTCCTTCACATAATAGGTTGTTCCATTTTTCAGTTCCAATACCTGCTCTGCCTTCAACCCAAGTAAATCGCAAATATAAACAGGAGCGAATTTCTGAGGTGTCTGACCTTGACCGGTACTACCTGGCACTGTCATATTTGCAAGGTTAAATCTGTGCAAATCCTCGTTTCCGTCTATCGTATAAATATAATACTGTTTGGTCTGTCTGTCTACCAACGTCAGCCTTGTTCCTTCCGGGAGCAGTTTTTGTGTATTACCAGAACTGCCCGATGCCAGATCCAGAACCTTGTCATAATACCACAGCAGATTCTCACCATTGTCCAGCATGGACTGCCAGTCTGTCTCTTTCTCATAGCTGTATTCTATCAATGCCGTCAATGGTTCATTGAAGTCTGCGGTTGCATAATGATTTCTGCTTATATCTGTCATAGGATAATCCGATGCACAGTAATCCGTTCCTGCAAGAAACCTTGTTTTGAAATTGATATAGAGAACCTTTTTCACAAGCACCGGAATGTACAGATGGAAAACATGTGGGTTTGTAGTGCTTGTGGTGTCTGTCGGATCTATGTAGGTCACATCCAGCAAGGTAAACTGACTGCACTGGTTATCATATGCATTCGGGGTGATGGAAAGCTTCTTTCCTGAGCTGACACTTAAGCTTGCATTTGTCTGAGGGGCAAAATTATGAGTATTGCTGTCCCATTTATAACTCGTTGCTGTAATGTCTTTCATCTGTTTCTTCGCTGTATCTCCATTGTTCATATTTGTCATTGCCGCAATATAGTCCCAGATCATTCCATCCACATCTGCGGTATTATTTACAACAAGCACCGGGAAGTCAACATTTTCGTCTACCGTTGTAGTTGCGTTTTCTTCGACTCTGTAAGTTGTAAGATACGCGTCGTTTGTTAGACTTAATAGTTTTGCAACACTGGTTTTCGTTCTATCGTCTACATTCCAGTAGTAAGCTGAATCATGAGATTCACTGCCCAGTTCGGTTAAAATTGCTCTGGCTGTTCCGGTTCCTGCCGCATTACCGGTCATAACTGTTCCATCTGCAAAAGGCACATCACTCTTCGGGTTGACATCTACCCATGGGCTAGCGGAAGAGGATGGTTTCGCTGTGGAGTCGGTTGGCCGGTAGGTCTGATCAGCGTTGGCATCGGCGTAAATGATGATAGCAGAACCATTTGGAGTTCCAATGTCTTTCTGTGGTAAAACAGTACCGGAGGCAGAAACTGCTGTCAGGTTAATATTATCCTTTGGACCACTTATTCCAATCCAGAATCCAGCAGTATCCATTGCTTTAATATCTGCTTTTAATAGATCATTTGCTTCTTTTTCATCAACGAATCCGACTTTACATGACTGTGCAAGAAAATTATATCCTTTAACACTAATATTTTTTTTATTAATATAAGTAGATCCTGTTACCAGACCCGCATTTCTCGACCCTGATTGTTTTTGTTTTGTAGCTACCACTACATTCGCAAATACTACATTCGATGCCTGAATATCTCCATCAGCAGCTCCAATCAGACCACCCACATATCGACCAAGAACAGTAACATTTTCCTGTTGACAATTCTGGAACGCAGCTGTTTTATAAAGATGTCCAATAAAACCGCCAACCCAGTTTTGCGTATCACTCTTTACATAGGTATCCCTTTCCGAACAATTCATGATATAAACATTGGCATTTGACTGACCTACAAAACCACCTGTGTATTGCTGTCCGTTAATCTTTGAATTACGCTCCATGGTTACCCCTGAAATAGCCAATGGACTATCATGATATCCAATTATGCCTCCTGTATAACCTGTTGGTTTTTTCGGATTGCTTACTTCAATAGAATGTAGGACACAGCTAGTCACATTAATATTTGTTCCTGTTCCTGTTCCATTTCTTTTTCCTGCAATCAAACCACCTATATCTCGAACATATTCTCCGGTAACCGTCACATTATTTGCCTTCACATTTTTAATACTCACACCAGAAAAGTCACAAGCGCCGACAAGGCCTCCTGCTGCTGCTGTCTTATAGACAGCTGAAATTGTAGTAACTTTAAGATTCTGGATATTAACATCCTCATTAGAATCTCTTTTGATTTCCAAAGTACCATATCCAACATTCCATCCAACTAATCCACCTGAACTGCCATCGTTCTGAACCCATTTTGATACATTTACATTCTCAATAGACCAGTTGCTAAAAGTTACATTTCTCTTAGAATTATTATATCCATCAATATACCCAATGGCTCCTCCTGTCATTGTGCCACCATATACATTAATGTTCTTCAGTGAAAACTCATGAAAAGTAACCTTACCTGCAGAATTGGCCGTTCTCGCAGCGAATCCACCAACACCTGTTTTGTTATCCGATTCTTTCACATGGCACAAATTTGAATCTGTTTTATTAAACAGACCGATCTTAACGTTTCCTGATATTACAAGATTGCTCACACTACACTCATTTGTAAAATGAAAATCGACAAATACTCCTGCTCCCTGATTTCGCCATGAACCATTTATATATTCGCTTTCGTACTCATTTTGATTCATGTCTAATGTAATCATCGTGGCATTTTTTTCATTACCAGAAATGTTCTTTATCAGAAGATTCCGCCGATATACTTTTGGAATACTGCAATCTTTATTCCAAACAACCTTATTCTCCCCATAACTGCATCCAATCCCCCGGAACCCATTGCCATAAGCAGTCATATTAATGCTTTCTACACGGAATGTAAGATTAACCGGGATATTCGTAACTGTCTTTGTATCACTGCTCTTTCCTGCCAGCCTTGCTGCTGTGATATCTGTTGTATAGTTCTTCACCAGATAAGAAACTCTGTTTTTTGCAACATCACTTCCTGCAGAACCTGCATTTCCACCCCAGTATTTTTCATCTGCAAGCCTTGTACCTGCATCTGTTCCTGCATCTGTTCCGATTCCTTCATACGTCGCAGTACGTGGTTTTCCATACTGATACGCATCAACCACCCCGTCGTCTACATCCGTATAACTCCCTGTAGAATCCATCGCTCCCGCACCACTGTTTACAATCGCGGACAGCAGCCACAGTCCCTGTGCAGACGCTACAGTAGCGTTTAATACACCATTATCTTCGGATACCGTCAGGTCACTTGTCCCTGCCTGTAAACTTGGAATGGTATAGTTTTTATCGGTATTTTTTACAGTACAGTTTTCTGCACATGCATAGCCATCTAATACACGGCCAACATAGGGGTTGCGATAGAAATAGTCACCGCCCTTTGTAGTCGATTTACCATTGGGTGTACCATCATCATTTAACATATTTACTGTTTTGTTTGTATCGTCCGCTTCCACACATACCGCCGTAAAGGTATTTGTTGTTTTATCCATGTTGCGGAATACCACACCACCGCCGGTTTTTTCATAGTCACTATTTTCGGTTACTTCGGTTACGTGGGTTGCCCCACCAACCAGACCGACATATCCTCCGGCTGCTATTAACTTTTCATAGTCACCGCTAAATGATACTGTGTTTTCACTATACCGTACGGACACATGATCAATAATGGTATCACCACCCATGCAATAACCGATAACTCCGCCAAAGAATGGATTTTTCTCTGTTCCCGGCAAACTTGCAGCCTGCATCTGAATCTTTGCCTCTGAATAGTCCACCGTCAGATCTTTTACTACGCTTCCACGGCTGTAGGCAATCAGACCGCCGAAGCTGTCTTTGTTCACGTTCGATCCTTTCATACTTACAGTGATGGGATTGTCGTTATCAGATGAACCAACAATCACACCGCTGAATGGTTTCGTCAGTGTACCAAGTCCGCTGAAGGTTTCTGCGGAAATCGTAATGTCTTTCTCGATTTTGTAATACGCATTTAACAGATAGCTGGTTGCTTTAGCTGTATCTATTGTATCTGTTGCTCCATCCGCTTTCCATGCATTATTTTCCCATGTATAGGTAATATCCGTGCCTGTAGTAGCAGAAGTAGCATTCCCCTGCGTATGGTAGTTCTCTGCTGTCTGTGTCTGACTTTCCAGGACTTTTGAATTAAATGCTACCTGAAAGTTTGAAATACTGTCCGGGGTACTGATATAAGAAGCCAGTGAACTCAGCTGAAGTGCGTCTTCAATAATATACGGATCCCCATAGGTACCGCAGCCTTTCAGCAGACCAGTAGATTTCTGGTTGATATCCAACTCATATGTACTTTCTTCAATACTCTGTGCTACCCTGACATAACGAAGAAAATTCGTGTCCTTATATCTGTCTTTCACATAAGCTTCATTCGCATTTTTATTCTTCTCATCTGTGATATAGCTGTCCACATCATAGTACTGATACTGCTTATCCGGATTTCGACCAATTGTCCCTGTATTCGTCAGCTCCACACCATAAGTAACTTTATTATCGGTACTGTTAAAGTTATACGTACCGGAACCATCGGAAGAATACATAAAGTACTCCATAAGGATTGCCCTGGTAAATATCGTATGAGTTGTGTGATACTCTACCTGCTCGGTTCCATTATTCCACACAGAGGTAGATTTTTCTGAATCTTCGGCTACACGTCCGTCCAGTGCAATATTGGAAAATGAAAGAGTCAGCTTGGATGCTGTCTTGTCACCGACGGAGCCGACTAGACTGGTTGCAGCATACGCAGTTTCTTTATTCTCGCCCTCTCCTGGCATATATTTATCACTGGTGGAGAGCTTATCCACAGTCAATTTTGCTGCTTTTGCAATTCGATTGATCAGAAGTGGCGCATAGGTGGTACCATTGCCTTTTTCTACACCTGTCACTCTGATTCCATCCAATGTCACATTTTTCAGAGTGATTCCAACAATATTGCTGATCGGATTTCCGATGACACTTCCATAAATCAGTGCACCGGAATTATATTGTGTACTGTTGTCTGAACCGTCTGTATTTTCTTCACTTTTAAAAACTTCTTTTCCTACCGCACCTGCGAAAGAAGTCTTATTTACCAGCACACCATGAGAAGTGTTATAGAGCAATCCGTGCTGCATCAGGTAATGCTGATGTTCTGCATCCGAAAATGATTTGTTTGTTCCTTCTATCGTATTCATTGCATCGTAGGCAAAGGTCAGGTTTGTATCTGAACCAATATTACTTTCCGAGCCAATATGTACCGAGGTAAGCGGTGTCACCGGATAATACGAATATCCATCCAGATTCAGGTTTCCAGATATGCTTGTCACAAAAATATTATCTGGTGTACTGGTGATTTTCTTCCTGAAACACGTTCTGATATTTTCTGCAGCATACTGGGCTGCACTCCACAAAACTAAATCCGGTTCCGAAGTGATATTTTTAAGATCCGTTGTATACTTGTCTTTTCTGTAGCTGTCCAGATTGTAGTAGTATCTTGTCTTTGTGTTTTTATAATTTTCTTTTCCTATCTGACCCGTGTATGTATTTGTTGTTGTACTGTCCTTATCAATCAAAGCTGCTTTTCCACTGCTGTCACGTACTGCAAGAGAAACTACTGCATTGCTGTTCCCGGTATCATTAAATCTGGTAATGCCAGCCAGTTCATCAAAGTACTTTGAATCGCCTATTTTCAGTACAACTGCATTATCGTTAATTTTATAAGCGGAATCCACCGCACTTCCCCATGTGCCCACTTCCAGATAGAGGGCAGAGGTTGTCTTGGTCTGATCTGTATTCGTTTCCGTAAGCAGACCGGTTCCCACCAGCAGACCACTTGGATTCTCTTTCTCTGATTTTCCTGTAAAAATATTTGCTTTATTATCTGTGCCTGTCGTAAATACAATGCTGTCCTTTGCAGTTGCATTCCAGTATCCGGTTGCCTGATAGACAAGTCCACCAAACTGGGCAGTGCCTGCATTTAGCGTCGAGCCTGATATAGTCACTCCGGCATTCGCAGCAAACTCAACATTCGTATTCTTCCACTGGTAGCCCAACAGACCGCCGTTGGTTGTTGTGGCTGATGATGTTGTGACCGTCTCACCATTTACCGATAATTCAGAAATCTCTATCGTGCTGGGTTTTGCCTTGCTATTCGAATCTTCCCCACGGCTGACTGCGATCAGACCGCCGACATTGGCATTGGATTGCGATGCGGATGTAATGGAACCGCTTAAGGTCGTGTTACTCACAGTTACGGTACAGCCACCCATCACTTCCGCCGCAAGGCCGCCGATTCTATGGTTGTCGGTATTACGTTTATCCTCAAGGCTCGCAGTATTCCCCCATGTACAATCTGTAAAGGTTAACGTACTTCCTTCGCATCGAGCCAGAAATCCTCCTTGCCAAGCCAGAAGCTTCTTTGCATCTGTTGCTTCTTCTGTTACAGAACTCTTGGTATTTACTGTAACATGGTTGAATTTTGTCTTTCCACTTGCCAGGCCTATTGCCCCTGCGACAAATGCTGGATATTTGATGTCTTTTACTTCCTGATTTACCGTCTTCGGTATTTTGCAGATGACATTACCATCAATCGTAAGATTGGAAATTGTTATATCCCTGGCAAAGGGAATCAGTGCCAGACTGTAATGCGTATCTCGCTGGTCGCTTCGCTTTGCATAGAGCTGTCCGGCTGCATAATCATCTCCAGAACTATTTTTGCCATATGCAGCTCCAATATCCAATGTAATCGTATAATTGCCACCATCCAGCGTTCCTTTGAACTGATGTGCCTTACCTTTCTCTACGTTATCCTTACCGATGCCAATAATACCTGTATTGGTAAGCTTTGCATCTCCGGTCAGATTTACTGTCTGTTTCTGGTCCCGATCTACCTTACTCTTAAGATTCAGTGCTTCCGTCTTTCCCGTATCGGTCATGGAAAACTCGAATGCCAGCGCATATGCCGCAAACTGATTTGCACCATTGATATCCGCCTTAGTTTCATTCTCTACAGAACTGTTTATCGTAACGGTATGAGCTACTTCATCAAAGGTAAAGACTCCATCTTCGCCTTCAGACAGATTTCCCCCAAGTCGAATCACAGCCCCCCAGTTTCCAATATCTGAACCGCCTCGATCCGTGCCGGAATAACGGGTCAGGCTCCAGCCTTTTCCGTCTGCATCCAGACCATTACCATTTCCAAGAGCATAGATCAGACCATTTTCATTGAATCCCACAATCTGTCCTACATGGTTATAGGCAGTTGTAATCTTCTGATTCTCTAAATTTGTCTCTCCATGAAGGCGCAGTACCCCCTTTACCAGATGACCGATCAGACCGCCATGACCTTCCACCTGATCCGTGTCGTTGGATGGAACTTTTGGATTTGTACTTCCAAGGTCATTGCCAGCTGCCGTCGTAAGTGTCACATTTCCCACATTGATGAAACCGTCATTCAGCTTTCCCACCAGACCGCCAACACTTGTGGTATTACTGTTTTTCATATCTGCTATAGAGGCAGACACATTTTCGATTTCCACATAACTGCTGCCGGATACAGCACCGATCACTCCACCATACGTGGTATTTGCTTTGCTTCCACCTGTGGAAACTGCCCCGATATCTGAACCAGCGGAGTTGAAAGTTCCTTTTATGGCCAGTGTATTTTTCATAACGGCTGTACTATTTCCATCTGTACTTTTTACAGTGTCATAGGCTCCGATCAGTCCGCCCAGATTTGTCACTTCACTGGTCACGTTTGTCGTGATGGCACCTGTTGTCTTTCCTGAGACAGCCACAGTAGTGGAACTTGTACTGGTGTTTTTCAGTACGCCAAATAATCCGCCGACATCCTTGCCACTGGAAACATCAATTCTGTGAAACTCATATTCAGAAAGATCGTAGCTGATTGAATTGACAGTACCGTTATCAGTGCCGCCTTTCGTAACCGAATACGCTCCGATCAGTCCGCCTGCTGCTTTATCACTGCCTGCCTTTAAAGTAAGTGTATCCGCAAACGCAAATTTTCCGGCATCCGCTTCGTTTTTTCCATTTCCTGCCTGAACGCTGATCTTTCCATCTGTCACACTTCCGACCAGTCCTCCGGCATTTCCGGACGCAGAACTTACCTGCGCTGCTGAAGTTCCGGCAATCGTTAATTGGCTGTCTACGTTCATCCGGCCGACAAATCCGCCCGCATCTGCTTCTGATGCGGTTGCTTCGACACTAACCATATTCTTATCATTATTATTATTAAAAGTCGCAGTCAGAGATGCGCCTGATTCCATTGTATTACAGAATAAACCTGTATGACTCTCTCCGCTGACTTTCAACGGTTTTGAGAAATTATTTGTAAAAGTGATCTCTGCACTGCTGCCTTGTTCCATCGTGCCAATCAAACCGCCGATTGCTGCTTCTTGTACGTCACCCGAATTCAAATTGCTAAGTACAACCGTTGAAGTTAATTTTGTACCATCTCCACTATTTTTCAGTTTTTCTGCCAAAAGTGGTTTCGTGGTGATGGAAAAAGTCGCTGAAATGCTAAAGGAAATTGGATCCAATTTTGCTTTCGTTGAAAGCGCATGAAACAGTGCTTTCGTCGTGGTTATTGAGAAATTTTCTGCCACTGTTTTTTTATCAAATTCAAATTTTCCTTCATACGGATTGGCATCATCACCCAGTCCCAGAAAGCTATAAGTCTTCCCTTCAATCTCTGCTGTCCCCGTAAGATCCCATCCTGAAGTTGTAACCAGGTTTATTGTATACTCTTTATATTCTGAAGGCTTCACATTGGATAACAGGATCAATCCGATTCCATCTGTTACCGTTATTGTCCGGGTATTTGCTTCAACTTTTAATTTGTCTTTTGCTTCGCCATGTTTAGCAAGCTCAACTGCCTCATTCAGTGTCAGCATCGGAGTCTGATTTCCCGCATCCGCCTGGCTTTCCGCATCGCTGCCGTCCCGCCGTGTTTCATTTTCTGCTGTTCCTGTCTCGCCGCCTTTTTCTGTCGGTTCTGCGCTGTCTGTCCGGTTTTCTGTCCCGCTCTGCTCTGTACTTTTCGTCTGTCCTCCGATTCCGCCATCTTCCCCTGCATCTACAGAGCCTGCCCCGGTATCCAGAATGGATTCGCCTGCTGCTTCTTCCGATATGGTCTGCGTTTCCGTGCCTTCTTCTGCCCCTGCCAGTGCCGATGCCGGTGTCGTCAGTACCATGCAGACCGCCATTCCGGTCGCTACCATACGCTTCATCCAGTTTATCTTTTTATGTACTCTCATTTTCATCAATCCTATCCTGCCTGTAAAAATAGTAGGAGACCTTATAATCCACTCATTTTTCTAACTCACTCTGCCCCTTCTGCTTTCTTTTCCTGGTAGGAAACAGTAACAAGACTTCCAAAAGAAATCCAGTTATTCTCTTTCTCCTCCAACGGTTTGTCCGGGTTTCTGTAAAACTGGAACTGGATTGCGGTTGTCGAAGCGTCCACATCAAATACATACGAATGCTTCCCCTGCTCCGGGACTGTGGTATTTTTCCCACCTATTACAGTCCAGCTGCTCAGCTGCAGCTTATCATCCCAGGTGACCGTCACCTTTCCTTCTCCATTTCCTGATATTTCATAATTGAATGCATCGTAATCCAATGGCTTCTTGTTAATTGTTGAATCAAGGAATTTTCCTGTCCAGTTTTTTGTCACTTTGTAATCTGCAAACGAAAGAACCGCTGCCAGTTTCTGTGAATTTACCGCATCTGCCGAACTGGAATCCGGTTTCGCCGTTATCTGAATTTTGATCTTGTCTTTCAACGCTTTTGGAATCCGGAAGGAATAACTGTTTTTTTCAGCTTTTCCCGCTGCCAGTTTCTGTCCTGACAGAGTACATGTTCCATCCGCCTTAAATGCTTTCTCATTCATCATGATTTCTGCAATTCCATCCGGAAGGTTTTCTCCGCCGTCTGTGGCAGTCAGCACTGCTCTGACTGTGTAGGTAATGTTCTTCGGGTTATAAAGAGTCTCATCGCCCCACACATAATTGCACACGATTACCGTAATGGTATAGTAATTGTCACTTTCTGCGAGTGAAATCCGTTTCACCGGAGGATTCTCATCCGTCAGGCTTATCAGTGACAGATAATTTGAACCAAACATTGTATCGCTCTGTATTCCTGTCGATACGACACGTTTTACACTCTGAAAATTGGTGTACGCCGCAAAACTTCCGCCCACGACAAGGATCAGCACTCCTAGAACAAAAATTGCTCCGGCAAGACTGCCATGCCGGAGCCGTTTTCCTGTCTTTTTCTTCATTTTAATCTCCACTCTTCCGTGCAATCTCTGTTCTCTATTTTACCTATCGTGTCTCAAAAATGCAAGCATTCCTTATGCTTTGCAATAATTTGTTACTGTTCATACTACTGCTCACCCAGTAATACCTATTTTCTTCCGTGTGGCATATATACTCGATCCCAGCGCTACAGCGACAACGCATACCATGGCAACGTTACTTACTGAACGATGATACTTTTTCGCCTATAATCCTATAAAAACAACCGTTTAACGATTTTACAACTTGCTTTCATAAGGCTTTCGGAGCATATATCTGTATGAAAGCTTGTATTGTCAGGGATTAGGATAAACTTTTGCTATTTTGCACATTGATTTTTTGTCCAGCGTACATATATTAGTCATAAACCACCTCCTACTGTTCCAAGGAGTCCTGGTTCCTGATTTTTTGAATTTTAAGGCAAAAAAACAGAACATAAACTAATATGCTCCATTTTTATACGTCTATCCTATATTCTATTTTTCAATCTTTACATCTCTTAACTGTTTACAGATAGTCTGCTCCATCTTCTCAATATCCAAAGGTTTTGCCAGATGTGCATTCATTTCAATAGCAATACACTTTTCAGCATCCTCTTGAAAAGCATTTGCTGTCATGGCAATAATCGGGATCTCTGCCTTTTTTATATCCTGTAAATGTCTGATACATTTGGTCGCCTCATAGCCGTCCATATTCGGCATCTGGATATCCATCAAAATCATATCATATATCTTATCATATGTATCATCCGGTACACCAATCCTGACAACTCTCTCTTTCTGATTTTCTGCTGCAAAAGCATAAACCGGACAGATTGAAAAAAGGATGCAAATGCACAATATAAAAATGATACCCCTTTGCAATACTGATTTATTCATTTTTATCCCTTTACGTGGCATTGTGATTATACTAAATTTGTATTTTTCTATTTTACAGTGTCAAAATATCCAATGATTCCAATGTATCCATCCTTCTTTAAAGGCGACCACAATGTATGCAATTTCATTCTATACATACCTTATAATCGTTTTTATAACTTCATCAATCACAATCGGCTTTGACAAATGTGCGTTCATT
>OGMH01000615.1_pt1 | contig 17417 bp, 16 predicted proteins | sample 1573191 | NCBI WGS metagenome assembly OGMH01 (sample SAMEA2581978, study PRJEB24529) | metagenome | biome: Human gut stool | place: China | collected 2011 | reverse complement strand
TGATTTGAGTAGTGGGAGAAAGAGACATTATTTGACGAAAAGAATGGTAATATTGTATAATGAAAAAGAAATATAAAAAGAAAGTGTGGAGAATAAAAATGCAGTCAGCAGCAGAATTGAAAAGTTTACTGAACCGGATCGACCATAAAGGCTATCCGGCTTATAAAGATACAAAAGGAATCTATCAGTTTCAGGGATATGAATTGTCTATTGACCATGTGCAGGGTGATCCATTTGCGTCACCGTCAAAGGTAAGTGTCCGTGTGCGGGGAAGACAGGCAGCATTTCCGAAAGAATTGTATAAAGAAAGACATCAGAGAGTTGCGTTGCAGGATGAACTGACGCGGCAGTTTGGAAGAAGGGCAGAACGCTTTGCATTTAAGGCAAAAGGATCGGGAAAAAGTGGCCTGATTTCAGTAAGCCGGTGTGGACAGGAAGTGCTGGAACGGACAGCGTGCCGGATTGATGAAAGGACGGGAGATGTGACGCTGAGAATGGAGATTGGATTTCCTGCAAATGGAAGAACGATCAATGCAAGAGAACTGGAAAAGATCCTGTTTGAATTTGTACCGGAATGTGTCAGATATTCACTTTTTTATAAAAATATGAATGAAGGAAAGCTCAGAGAGATCATTGACCTGGCGGAAGACCAGCATTATATAAGAGAAATGTTATCGGAGCTGGGACTCTGTGCCTTTGTGGCAAATGGAAGTATTCTTCCAAGAGAGTCGGGAATTTCAGCAAAACCGATGCGTGGCGGGGTGAAATTTATTTCTTCGAAGGAGCAGGAAGTGACTTTGGAATTACCGCATAAGGGAAAGCTTACAGGAATGGGGATTAAAAAAGGAATTACCCTGATCGTTGGCGGAGGCTATCATGGAAAGTCGACACTTTTGAAAGCGTTGGAACTGGGAGTGTATGACCATATTGCCGGTGATGGACGGGAGTATGTGATTACGGATGCATCTGCATTGAAATTACGTGCAGAAGATGGAAGAAGTATCCAAAAGACAGATATTTCCATGTTTATCAATGATCTTCCAAATGGAAAGGATACGGTCGGCTTCTGCACAGAAGATGCAAGTGGAAGTACTTCACAGGCGGCAAATGTGGTAGAGGGAATTGAAGCGGGAACAAAACTTCTTCTGATCGATGAGGATACAAGTGCTACGAATTTCATGATCCGTGATGAACTGATGCAGCGGGTGATTCACCGGGAAATGGAGCCGATCACTCCGTTTATTGAACGCATCCGGGAGTTGTATGAAGAATACGATATTTCTACGGTGATCGTGGCGGGCAGTTCGGGAGCTTATTTCCATATAGCGGACAGCGTGATTCAGATGGACCGGTATATGCCGAAAGACATTACAGCTTTTGCAAAGAAAGAAGCAGAGACATTTCCGGCGATCAGTGTACCGGAAGTGGCTGCAAAGCGACCGGATTTCAGAAGATGTCCGACAGCAAACCGGGAATTAAAAAGCGGAGACCGTGTGAAAATGAAAGTGATGGGATGCGAGGCGGTGTCCATCAACCGGGACACGATCGATCTTCGCTATGTAGAACAATTGACAGACAGCGAGCAGCTTACTACACTTGGGTATTGTATCCGTTATGCACAGAAGCAGATCATAGATGGAAAAAAGACGCTGCAAGAGATTGTCGGGGAACTGGAAAAGACACTGGACAAAGGCGGGCTGGAGGCTCTGAGTGGAAGTGGTTCAAGTGTGCCATGTATGGCAATGCCGAGGAGACAGGAGATTTTCGCCTGCTTTAACCGGTACAGAGGGCTGAAACTGTAGAATAGAATTGGAAGATAATGGAAAAGGAGAGAAAGCATGGCAAAAAAAGTAATCCTTGCCTCCGGCTCGCCGAGAAGAAAAGAACTTTTAGAGCAGGTCGGAGTGGAGTTTGAGCAGAGAGTAAGCGGAAAAGAAGAACGGTATACAGCGACAGAACCAAAAGAGATTGTGAAGGAACTGGCACTGATGAAAGCCGAAAATGTTGCGTCAGATATAGAAGCAGAGAAAGGACTTCTGATAGATACAGTCGTGATCGGTGCAGATACGATCGTAGTTTTGGACGGGCAGATTCTTGGAAAGCCAAGGAATGAAGAACATGCATTTGAAATGCTTCAGAATCTCCAGGGAAGAAGCCATGAAGTTTATACAGGTGTGGCATTTCTTTCTTATAATAAAGAAGGAAAAAAAGAGGTAATCTCTCATGCAGTTGAGACGAAAGTTCATGTGCATGAAATGAGCGAAAAGGAAATCCGCGAATATGTTGCAACAAAAGACCCGATGGATAAGGCGGGCGGATACGGAATCCAGGGAGTGTTCGCTGCTTATATCGACGGGATCGAGGGAGACTATTATAACGTAGTGGGACTTCCGGTGTCGTATGTGTATCAGCAGTTGAAGGAGATATGTTTGATGTGCTAACGAAAGCATGGTTATAAGTATGCTTATTTATTTTGAAGTTGAAAAAGAGCGAAAACAATTTGAAATCAGATAAAATATCTGTTTATATTGAAAAAATTATTATTATTGTATAATAAAAACATAAGGCGTGCGTCACATAGAAAAAAGTAACTGATATTGTAATATGCTTTATGAAAGGAGCAAGTTTATGAAGTGTAAATTTTTTACAGCTTTCTTTTATTAAAATTTCCGGAGGCATAATAGATGATTTATTATTTTGACAGCGTTTATGTCATAGGCGGTTTAGCATTACTTTTTCTTATACTACTGGCTTTTTTGAAATTTATGAAAAGAAAAAGCAATATGTATTTATTATGCTTTTCTGTTATGTACATATACTTATGTGTTGTCCTTGATTTAACGCAATTCCCAATTTATGCATCGGAAGGAATGAAAGCAGCAATGGGTGGACAAAATGTTTGGAGAGAAATGAATTTGATTCCACTAAAGACGATAGTGACAGATTTTTCAATGGAGAGCGTTCTGAATATTATAGTGACAATTCCATTGGGATTTGGGTTATCGTTTCTGATGAGATGCTCTTGGCGACAAATTATGCTGAGTGGATTACTGGTGGGTGGATGTGCAGAGGCAGGGCAATTATTGACTGCGTTATGGGTTGGATTTACTTTCAGACATGTGAATATAGACGATATTCTTTTGAATATTATAGGAGTATTGTTAGGATATGGGGTATTTAAAATATTCCGTAATGTATTTCAGTGGGGATACAAAAAGTTAGAAACGAACTCAAATGCTTTTTTGTCCTATATTAAATGTGTGTGCGATGACAATTCTGATGCATTGTTAAAGTGATATATGAAAAATGCAGAGGGAAAAGATTTAAGATAAAGGGGAAAACATCCTGGCAGTTTTGACTGTCGGGATGTTTTGTTATGAAATCGGATGATCGGTTGATAAAAGGTTGAATAATTCTCATTTTATCCCCTTCGAATTCGAGGGGGAAATGGGGAAGGAGAAAATACATTAACAATTTCACCCAAGATCAGGAGACAGGAATTTATACACAATTCCACAATTTTTCCCCATTCTCTTTCAGCCATTTTTCCTGGACTTTGTAATCCGGCAGAACGGACGCAACTACATTATAAAAAGCTCTGGAGTGGTTCATTTCTTTCCGATGAGCCAGCTCATGAACGACAATATAATCAACCACTTCTTCGGGAGCGAAGATCAGACGCCAGTTAAAGTTAAGGTTTCCCTTGCTGCTGCAGCTTCCCCAGCGGGTCTTCTGCTCCCGGATAGAGATCCGGCCGTAAGTAACGCCTATAAGTCTTGCGTAGTAAGCAGCCTTTTGCGTAAAAATAGAACGGGCAGTCTCAATATACCGTTTGCGTTGTGCATCTGAGAGCGTGGGGCGGTCTTTTTTTAGTTGTACCTGTTTTTCGTAACGCTGCTTATTTTCGGCAGAATGTTTTACGATCCAGTCAGCTTTCTGATGGATGAAAGAATTGATAAAGGAACGGGGACAACCATAGGGAGCACGCACGATGACCTGTCCGTCAGGACGGATCTGAATTGCAACGGATTTCCGCTTACTGTAGATAATTTCGTAAGAAATGGGAAAACTCATACTTATTGTACCTCCGGTCTGTAATGATTAGGTCTGCATTTATTATAACTCAAAAGACAGAGATGAAAAATGAGAAAAATTTATTGTTTCTATACAAAGGATACAAATAAGCAAAATTGTTCCTATAGGAAGAACTACAAAAGTAGAGAAATTAAAGTGCGGAAAATTGTATAAATTGTTTGTGAAAAAATACAATCGTTATTTATTTAACGAAAACCACCTGAAAAAGCGATAAAAAATGGACAGAACGTAGAATAAAAAAAGAGCAAATTGAAGTAAAAATAGAGTGGTCTCGGTATTTTTCTGCGAGGTTTGTAAAATGTTGACAAAAGAATTTTTCGGGAGTACTATTCCATTAAATAAGAAGAAAAGGAGGGAGCAATACGGGAAATCTGGCAGACACTTTGATGGAAGAACTGAACTGTAAAACAGTATTTAAGATTCCAATATTTGGCGGCATACCTATTTATGAGTCTGTTGTCGTTACATGGATAATCATGCTTGTAGTTCTGGTCTTGTGTGTTCTGCTTGTCAAAAACCTGAGTATAGAAAATCCCAGTCGTAAACAGCTTGTTTTAGAAACAGCGGTGAGTGGATTGTACAATTTCTTTAAAGGTACAGTCGGCGAAAACGGTACTGCATACATACCGTATCTTGCATCGGTGGCTATTTACATAGGAATAGCAAACCTTATCGGTCTTTTGGGATTTAAACCACCGACAAAGGATATGAATGTCACCATAGCACTTGCACTGATGAGTATTATTCTGATAGAGGTTTCAGGTATTCGTCAGAAAGGTACAAAGGGATGGCTTAAGAGTTTTGCAGAACCGATGCCTATAATATTACCAATTAATATATTGGAAATATTTATCAGGCCACTTTCATTGTGTATGCGACTATTTGGAAATGTACTTGGTTCATTTGTAGTTATGGAGCTTCTAAAACTTGTGGTTCCGGCAGTATTACCGGCGTTTTGCAGTATGTATTTTGATATATTTGACGGTCTTATCCAGGCATATGTCTTTGTATTCTTAACTGCATTGTTTATAAAAGAAGCGACAGAAACGGAATAGTATAATAAGGATTTTTGAAAACAGAAATATTTTTGCTGGGCATAGTTCAGCAAGATTAAATTAAAGAAAAGATTTAAATGAAACAGAAAAGGAGATTAATATTATGTCAGCAACATTATTAGTAGCAATCGGAGCAGGAATCGCAGTTTTAACAGGTATTGGAGCAGGTCTTGGTATTGGTAAAGCAACATCTTCAGCAGTAGACGCTATCGCAAGACAGCCCGAAGCATCAGGAAAGATCAGCAGTTCACTTCTTTTAGGTTGTGCACTTGCCGAGGCAACAGCTATTTACGGTTTCGTTATCGCACTTCTTATCATCTTACTTCTTAAATAATAAACCCATCTGAGGATAAAGATTTAGGAAAGTATGATAATTAATTATTGACTGAGTGTGTCGTATATAAAATGTGGAAATAACAGCCGGATTGTTGATACGGCAGCAGTTTTATTGATGGATTGTTGAAAGAAGGACAATATATGTTAAGTATAAACCCGTGGAATATTTTATGGACAGTCGTAAATCTGCTTGTCATATATGCGATATTCAGAAAGTTTTTGTTCCAGCCGGTTATGAATGTTATCAACGCACGAGAGGAAATGATAAATAATCAGTTCAAGAGTGCTAAGGATGCAGAGGACGAGGCAGACAAACTTAAGAAAGAATATCACAATAAGATTAAGACAGCAAAGACAGAGGCTGACCAGATATTAGCAGATGCTAAGGAGCGTGCTGATGAGGCTTATAATTCCCAGATGGAAGACATCAGAGTTGAGACAGAACGCTTGAAAGAAAAAGCCAAGAAAGACATCGAGGCTCAGCATGAAAAAGCAATGCAGGCAACACAGGCAGAGATTGCAAAACTCGCCGTTGTCGCAGCAAGAAAAATTTTAGAGACAGGTGATAGCCGTGACGCAGACAGCAGTAAATAGTGCAAAGGTTTTGTACGATCTGTCGGTTGACAGAAAAGATGTAAATGATGCTGAGGATATATTGTCACTTACACCTGTTCTGAAAGAGGTTTTGGAATGTCCTGTTGTCAGTCTTGACAAGAAGGAAAAAGTGATTGATGATATTTTCCAAAAAGCAAAACTTTCGTCCGTAATCGCAAATTTCATAAAGGAAATGTGCAAGGTCGGTAATGCCGATGAACTTAGCGATATTTTCAAGGCTTACCATGAATACTGGGACGAAAAAAATCATATTCTTCGTGCTACAGTAACAAGTGCAAAAGAGATGTCACAGGATGAGATAAAGAGTATAAAAGATGATATTAAAAAGAAATATCCGGATTATACCGTTGAATTATCTGAGAATGTGGATGATTCGTTACTTGGCGGATATGTAGTTAAGACAAAGATGGAAGAATATGATAAGAGTTTCACATGGCGGTTGAGCCAGTTGGAACGAAAAATGACTGGGAGGTGAATTTGTTGGGAGCTATTAGCGCAACAGATATCATATCTATAATTAAAAAAGAGATAGAAGATTTTGATTGGGACGATTCGGCAAGAGAAACCGGAGAGGTTATCTGGGTCGGTGACGGAATCGCAACAATATATGGTATAGACCATGCAATGTATGGTGAAATCGTAACTTTTGAAAACGGTGTAAAGGGAATGGTTCAGGATATAAGACAGAACGAAATAGGATGTATTCTTTTTGGCAGTGATCTCGGTATCAAAGAGGGAACAAAAGTTGTAAGAACAAAGAAAAAGGCAGGTATTCCTGTTGGAGACGCATTCCTTGGCAGAGTTGTGAATGCATTAGGTGAGCCTATCGACGGTGAGGGAGATATAAAGGAAGACGATTATTTCCCTGTTGAGCAGGAAGCACCAAGTATCGTGGATAGAAAGTCGGTTGATACTCCACTTGAGACAGGTATTCTCTCGATTGACTCTATGTTTCCTATAGGAAGAGGCCAGCGTGAGCTTATCATCGGTGACAGACAGACAGGTAAGACTTCTATAGCTACAGATACTATTATCAACCAGAGAGGCAAGGATGTTATCTGTGTATATGTCGCAATAGGACAGAAAGCTTCAACGGTTGCAAAAATCGTAAATACATTAAAGAAACATGATGCAATGGATTATTCTATCGTAGTTTCATCGACGGCAAGTGATCCGGCGTCATTACAGTATATTGCTCCATATGCAGGAACAGCACTTGCAGAGTATTTTATGCATAAAGGAAAAGATGTTTTGATAGTTTATGATGATCTTTCAAAACACGCTGTTGCATACAGAGCAATCTCACTTCTGCTTGAGCGTTCACCAGGACGTGAGGCTTATCCAGGTGATGTATTTTATCTACATTCAAGACTTCTTGAAAGATCGAGCAGACTTAGCGATGAACTTGGCGGAGGTTCTATAACAGCACTTCCTATCATAGAGACACAGGCAGGAGATGTATCAGCTTACATTCCTACAAATGTTATTTCTATCACAGACGGACAGATATTCCTTGAGAGTAATCTTTTCTTCTCAGGTATGCGTCCTGCCGTAAATGTCGGCTTATCAGTATCCCGTGTAGGTGGTGCGGCACAGACAAAGGCAATGAAGAAAGTTGCCGGAAGTATCCGTATTGACCTTGCACAGTACAGGGAAATGGAAGTGTTCACACAGTTTTCTTCTGACCTTGATAGTGCTACAAAGGCACAGCTTGATCATGGTGAAGCACTTATGGAGCTTCTTAAGCAGCCACTTTGCAGCCAGCTCAGTCTTCATGAGCAGGTTATCACACTCTGCCTTGCAAATGCAGGTGTGTTTGACAAAGTCGGAAAAAAGAATGTAAAGAAACTTCAGATGGATATTTTAGGACAGTTTGATACAAAACATCCTGAGATTGGAAAAGAGATAGATGATAAAAAAGTTATTTCTGACGAGATGATAAATAAGATCGTTGAGTTAGGAAAGGAAATGTCTAAATAGAACCGGAGGAATATTTATGGCAAATATTAAAGAGATTCAGGATAGAATGAGAAGTATTCAGGATACATTAAAAATCACAAATGCCATGTATATGATCTCCACATCTAAACTCAAAAAGTCAAAGAAAATGCTTGCAGATACAGAGCCGTATTTCTTTGCTTTACAGTCAGAGATGAGTCGTATTTTAAGACATTTGCCTGAATTTGAAGATATATATTTTGAATCCGATTCAGCCGTAGAAAAGAAGTCTGAGGAAAAGCGTGTAGGCTATATTGTAATTACAGCGGACAAAGGTCTTGCAGGTTCATACAATCACAATATCATGAAAGCAGCCTATGAGCATCTTCAGACTCATCCAAACAATAAACTTTTTGTTCTCGGAGAACTTGGAAGACATTATTTTGAACAGCAGGGTGTGCGTATTGACAAGCAGTTTCACTACACTGTTCAAAATCCTTCTCTTAACAGAGCAAGAAACATATCAGAGGAACTTTTGCAGCAGTACCATGAGGGAAAACTTGATGAGATATACATCATTTATACTGCAATGGTAAATGCGGTTGCGGAGGAAGTCGAGATAAAGCAGCTTCTTCCACTCAAGAGAGCTGATTTTGCTGCAATGCATATTCCGGTGGATGCACCGAGAGAGGAACTTGCACTTGTTCCGTCAGCAGAAGCGGTAATGGACAGAATAGTTCCTGATTATCTGGTAGGTTTCGTGTACGGTGCACTTGTTGAGGCATTTTCGTGTGAGCAGAATGCCAGAATGATGGCGATGGAAAATGCGACAAACAGTGCAAAGGATATGCTGCATGAATTGGATATTTTATATAATCGTGCCAGACAGGCAGCTATTACACAGGAGATAACAGAAGTAATAGCGGGTGCAAAGGCACAGAAACGCAAAAAGAAGAGATAGAAAGATAAATTGGGAGGCAGAGATGAATACAGGAAAAATCGTACAGGTTTCCGGACCTGTTGTGGATGTTGAGTTTGAAAATGATGACCTGCCGGCAATCAGAGATGCATTGGAAGTAATGAATGGCGATAAGAAATGCGTTATGGAAGTTGCACAGCATATAGGTAATCACATTGTACGCTGTATCATGTTGGCAGCCAGTGAGGGTCTTTGCAGAGATATGGAAGTTGTAGCAACGGGAAGCGGAATCAAAGTTCCTGTTGGTGAGGATACACTTGGCCGTCTTTTCAATGTACTTGGACAGACAATTGACGGAGATAAGCAGCCTGAGGGCGAAGCAAACTGGGAGATTCACAGAGAACCTCCTACATTTGAGGAACAGAATCCTGCTGAGCAGATTCTTGAAACAGGTATCAAGGTAATCGACTTACTTGCACCATATGCAAAAGGTGGAAAGATTGGTCTTTTCGGTGGTGCCGGTGTTGGTAAGACTGTACTTATTCAGGAACTTATCAGAAATATCGCAACTGAGCACGGCGGATATTCAATATTTACCGGTGTTGGTGAGCGTTCCCGTGAGGGTAATGATCTTTGGACAGAAATGAGAGAATCAGGCGTTCTTAAAAAGACAGCGTTAGTGTTTGGGCAGATGAATGAGCCACCTGGAGCGCGTATGCGTGTTGCTGAGACAGGACTTACAATGGCTGAGTATTTTAGAGATGAGAAACAGAAAGATGTGCTTTTATTTATTGATAATATCTTCCGTTTTACACAGGCCGGTTCAGAGGTTTCAGCACTTCTTGGCCGTATGCCTTCAGCCGTAGGTTATCAGCCAACACTTGCAACTGAGATGGGTGAACTTCAGGAGAGAATCGCATCAACAAAGAACGGTTCCGTAACATCAGTACAGGCTGTATATGTACCTGCCGATGACCTTACAGACCCGGCTCCTGCAACAACATTTGCACATCTTGATGCGACAACAGTATTATCAAGAAAGATTGTTGAACAGGGTATCTACCCGGCCGTAGACCCGCTTGAGTCATCATCAAGAATACTTGAGGCAGACATAGTAGGCGAGGAGCATTACAATGTGGCAAGAGAAGTTCAGGGAATTTTGCAGAAGTATAAAGAATTGCAGGATATTATTGCAATCCTCGGTATGGAAGAACTTGCAGACGAGGATAAGACGGTAGTATTCAGAGCAAGAAAAATACAGAAATTCCTTTCACAGCCATTCCATGTAGCTGAAAACTTTACAGGTATCAAAGGTGTTTATGTGCCGGTAGAGGAGACAATCCGTGGATTTAAGGCAATTCTCTCAGGAGAGATGGACGAATATCCTGAAAATGCTTTCTTCAATGTCGGAACGATAGAAGATGTTAAAAAGAAAGCAGAGACTATGAAAGACGCAGAGTAAAGATGATTTTCGTGTGAGACTTAAAAGTGAAGATTTATTGCAGGGTTATATCGGTGATGAAAAATATACTTGATATTATTAAAATTGACTTGCACGAAGTCTTGGATTTTAAGAGTTTTTGCACAGAAATGAGGTAATATGGCTAATTCGTTTTATTTAAAAGTTATATCTGCAAACAGAGTATTTTTCTCGGGAAAATGCGAGTCAGTAGTAGTGCCTGAATTTGACGGAGAAAAAGAAATCCTTGCTCACCATGAAAATATGGTAATCGCCATCAACCGTGGGGATATGCGTTTTAAACCGGAGGGCGAGAGTGAGTGGCAGGAAGCTGTTGTAGGAATGGGACTTGTCGAGATAATGAATAACCGTGTGACTCTGCTTGTGGAAACAGCAGAGCATCCGGAGGAAATAGATATGGCGAGAGCAAAAGAAGCGAAAGAGAGAGCCGAGGAACAGATGCGTCAGAAACAGAGTATTCGTGAGTATTATCATTCCAGAGCTTCACTTGCAAGAGCGATGGCGCGTATCAAGGCGGCAAGTGCAAAGAAATAAAGACATAAAAAACATTATGCCGCATATAATGTTGTATGTGGATAACGAAAATATGAATAAATAGTGGCAGCAGGAAATGAGATGTCAGACCAAAGTTTTGGGGTACACTGAAAATGTGAACTCTGATGACAAAATGGGAGACATCTCATTTTTGAGTTTAGGAATTAAGATTATCATAGAGCAATAAATAAAATGGGTGAGGGGAATAGAAAAAGTTGTAGTTGTTCTATCAGGAATTTATCCACTCCTCAATCACACAAGTATGGTGCTTTTTGTCTGAACCATCCGCATTATAATTGATACCAACTAAGAGAATTTTGTCGCTGTATCCGGATAATGCTCCATGATATTTTTTCTCTTTTATCTGTTTAATAGCGGTTTCGGCAGACTGATTATATTTAAGTTCAACAATCATTGCGGGTCTGAAACCTGCATTTGATCTCGGAATAAATGCAAAATCGGCAAAACCTTTGCCAGCAGGCATTTCACGGACGATATTGTAATATCCCGGTGCGGTAAAGTATGCCATTGTGAGGACGCAGCTTAATGAGTTTTCATCGTTGTACTTAAGAACGGATGTGTATGTGTCATGTGCCTGTTCTATCAATTCTGCAACTCTTTGGGCATTTCCATCTATAGTTTCGTCGAGTAATTCGTCACAAGTTGAAATTGCTTTTGCAATCTCAGACCACTCACCAGTCTGCAAAGCTGATTCAAAGGCTGTTGCAACTTCATAATTTGGAATAAAGGCTTTTTTCCTGTCTAAATTATAGCCTAAATATCCTAAATGAATAAGTGCTGTTAAAGCATCATCTTTTGATGCAATAGTTGAAAAATCATTTTGAAATGTATATGGATTTACTCTGACCTTTCCGCCTGCAAGCATTGTCATAATGTCATCTTTAAGACCTGCATAATTCATTGTAATAAATGTATTGATGGAGGAAAAAGAAGAAGTGTTTCTCCAGTAAGAGTCACAGTCCTGGTCTATCATTGCTTGTGTAACTGAATTTGGGTTATACATATGGATGCCGTCTATCAGATAACCATTATACCATGCTTTAACTGAGTCAAAATCCATATTATATTTTTTACACAATTCTTTGACTTCTTCCTCTGTAAAACCATAATATTTTGTTATAGGCTTTGATTTTATCATTGTATATTCACGGAAATTGTTAAGAGCTGACTCGTCCTTAATCTTTTTAATAGGTAAAATTCCGGTGATATATCCGAGTGCTAAAAATGCTTTTGATTCCTCCGATTTAAACAGTGAATGAAGAAATTGCAAATAACTGTGCACAAGTTCTTTGTCATCACTGTTTCTGATAACGCAATCCCATTCATCAATAATGATTACAAATGGAATAGTTGTTTTATGATAAATTTCAATTAACAGCACATGAATGTCCTTATTGTAATTTAATGACTCTGCATATATCTCTTTAAAATCATCATACACGCGTTCTTTGATTGACTCTATCAAGTCCTTTTTATGAAAATCCCAAAAAGAAGAAATATCCAGATGAATAACATTATATTTGTTCATGTATTTCTTATAGTCTGCATTTGCCGCAATCTTTGTGTTATCAAAAAGATTTGATGAATCACAACCGAGACTGTAATATGCGTCTATCATACCGGCAGCGTGTGACTTGCCAAAACGCCTTGCGTGGCTTACGGCGATACATTTATTTTCTGTTGATAATCTTAAATTTAATTGTTCCAATAATTCTGTTTTATCTACATAAATCATACTATTTTTTGCCTGTGTAAAGCTCTCATTTGTCGGATTGAAATATATACCCATTTAAACACCCCGTTTCTTATAAAAAATAGTTAGTATTTGTGAAAAGATTATTAGTATTGTCTGATTGTTTTTAGTATATTTTGTTTCGGGTATAATGTCAATTATGTAAAAATTGTGCAATTTTGTGGTGGGTTATCATTCATGTTTGCTATACAAATAATTATTAAAACCGGAAAGATATATAATTATGCCCAAAATCGTGAAAAGTGGTCGAAAACTTGGGAAAAGTGGTAAAAACAGCAAAAAAATAAAAGAATTTACCACTTTTCCCTTATTTTCGACCACTTTTCCTAAATTTTAAAATAATGCTAAATTTTGTGGTACAATGTTGTTGACAAAAGAAAATGCTGAAAAGCAGAACAATATAGGGAGGTAGATTATGAGTAAAAATTTAAGAAGAATGGTAACATTTGGTTTGGTAGTGACAATGGGAATTTTGCCAATAAGTGCACATAGTAATATAGCTTCTGCACAGGAACAAGAACAGACCGGGACATTGGTTATGACAAAGGAGGATGAGATTGACAGCTTTGATGACCTTGCAGGAATGACATTAGATTTGAGTGATAAAAATATTGTGCCTGATGACAAAGGAAAGGTTGAAATTGATGTAAGTGATGCTGTTCAGCAGGGAAATATGGCAAGGACAACTGTTGTATATGGAGAAAAAAAGTTTACAATAGAGAATTTATCAAATTTTTCAGATGTTGCTGGAGCTACAGTTAAATATAGACCTATACAAAACATATATGTAACAAGTAAATATGTTTATGTTACACAAGTTTATAATGATAAGAATGTTAAACTTTCAAGATGTGAAATAGACACTAAAAATAATAGTAAAGCAAGTTATATTAACTCAATGAATCTTGAAAATGTGGGGCATGGTCAGACACTTGTTCCATATACGAAAAAGTATGAAGGTGTAGACAGACATTATTTTTTAGTATGTGCAGGTGCCATTAGGAGTGAGGGGTTTGATTATTGGGAGGCTAAGTCTGTTGGAAGAATAAAATATCAACCAGGAGCTACGATAAATCAAATAGATAGCTTTGTTAATGTAGAATATTCAAATAAAACACGAAGTTTATTTGCAAATTTAAGAAGGTGTGCTGTAAATCTTTCTATAGATGGTGAAACCATGCTTATGTTTAAGCAAAGTACATCGGGAAATGTACAGTATTCATTTTATGATTTTAATGAAGTAAATAATATTTTTAATAGCCGTGTTAGTGGGGACAGAAATTTTAAAGGTACAAAACTTGCAGATGCCTGTTTGGGTGATATGGATAAAAATGAATTTCCGAATGGTCAACTACAGGGAATAGATATAGATGATAATTTAAATATTTATATAGTATGTGATGGAGATAATACAGAGGACCAAAAAGCTATATTATCAGTTATTGATTATAAAACACGAAAAACAAGAAATTACGACTTGTCATGGAAAGTAAATAAGAAATTAGAGATAGAAGGAATACAGGTACGCAAAAATAAGATATATATAGGAGCGTCGCCAAAATTAAATGCTGATAGAAAAACAGCATATATTTTTTCTATAGACAGGGATTCTTTAATATAGTTTAGAATAAAGTCGAAGTATATAAGGTGTAATTGAAAGTATAGAGACTGTTAGTTGAATATTAACAACTAACAGTCTCTATGATATATTTATTTAATGAAGAAGAAAATATTTATAATTAAGTAGTATTATGAAAAACTAGAAACGGAGGTTATTATGGGAAAAGAAAAAAATATTGGAAAAAGAAAGTTTTATGAAAGAAAATATTTGAAAAGGCTTTTGATGTTTGGCATTGTTACGGCGGCAGCGGTTACCATGCTTATGCAGACTGATAATGCTTCGGCAGCAAAGAAGAAAATAAAGCAGGTGAATAATTCGGCTTCTACAAGTTTAAGGAAAGGTGTGCTTACGGTTTCGGGTAAAGGGAAAATGACAAAGAAATTAATACCGACGCAGGCACAGAAAAAAAAGATTAAAAAGATTATTATTAAAAAAGGAATAACTGAACTACCGGAGGAAGCATTTGCGGGGTGTAATAAAGCGGAGGAGATAACTATTTCGTCGTCTGTAAGAAAAATAGGAATGCACGCATTTTCGGATACTGCCGTAAAAGATATGGTAATACCCAAAACAGTAAAAGGAATAGGCTGGGGAATCTGTGAAAGGTGTAAACAGCTTGAAAGCCTGACTGTGCCGGGAAATTTCAAGGTATTAAAACCGTCAAGTGATAAATATTATGAACCATTTGTCGTTGGAGAATATGCGTTAAAGACAGTAAAGTTTTCGACTGCACTTGAACCGGAACTTGTTCGCATGGTTGGAGATTGCGAAAAATTTGAATTGCAGGATAGTGATCCTAATTATAAGAGTATAGATGGAATGATATATACAAAAGATGGAAAAACGCTTGTTAGGATGCCTTATGGAAGAAGTGAGGCAGATATTGCTGAGGGATGTGAAACTATTGCAGTTGGAAGTTATGTTTACAAGGCAAATTATTTTTATGAACCGCAGTCATATGGAGGATGTGGACGGTTAAACAAGATTACAATACCTAAAACCGTGAAGAAAGTAACGGATAGTGTTTATAGTGAAAATATATGGTACGGTTATATGGATTATAGAGAAAATTACGATGCCATAGAAATTAAAATAGAAACACCGGAATTGGATGAAAATTCAATAAAGACATTGTGGAAAGTAAAATCGTGGAGAAAGTCGTTAGCAAAAGATTTGGAGAGAAACAAATATGCTGAAGATGCCAATGGAATGATTATACTTTCAAGCGGTTATTTGTGTGGATATATAGGTCAAAAAGATGTAAAAGTTACAATACCCGATAGTGTGAATGTTATAGGAGAAAATGTATTTGAAGATTCTAGTCAGGTATATCAGATTACAATTGGAAAGAATGTAAAAATAATAGAAAAAGCAGCTTTTTATGGTCATAAAAATTTGACCGTATATATAAAGGGGGACAATATAAAAATAAGCAATAATGTTTTTTGGCAATGTAAAAATTATACGATTAAGTTTGAATAATAATATGTGTAGAAAAGAGGGATAAAATGAAAAAATATCTAAAATCAGATTTAAAAATTTTGTCTGTTATGGTTCTTTGTATTGCATTATATTTTTTGTCAGATGATGGAAATTGGCAGTGTTTGACAGAGGTACAGAGAGTGTCAGCAGATGTCAGACCGGGAAATGTGACGGCAGTTTTAAGGAATGGAGTATATGTGGTATCCGGTAAAGGAAAAATGACAAAAAAGCAGATTCCTAATAAAAAACTTAAAAGAAAAATAAAAAAGATTGTTATAAAAAAGGGGGTTACACAGATTCCGGAGAAAGCTTTTAAGGATTGTCGCAATGCTAAAATTATAAAAATAGCATCATCGGTAAGGAATATTGGTACGCAGGCATTTTATAATACTGCAATAAAAAGTATAATATTGCCAAAATCGGTAAAAAAGATAGGCTGGGCGATATGTCAGGAGTGTAGGAATTTAAATGAAATGACATTGCCGGGAAATTTAAGTATTTTTAATAATGAAGAATTCATCCCCAAAATGGTTTCATCATGTTTTATAAAGAAAGATGGTTTAAAGACCGTAAAAAGGGTGAAATTCTCAACACCAATTAGTCCGTGGAATGTTATATATGTTGGAGACTGCGAAAATTTTGAGGTATCTAAAAGTGACCCAAATTATAAGAGTATAGATGGAATGATTTATACAAAGGATGGCAGGATGTTAGTCGCAATTCCATATGCAAGAAAAAAAGTTGTAGTTGCTGAGGGATGCGAGACAGTTGACACTATGAGTTACAGTTATACAGCAAGAGAAGCCATTGACAAATTTAATGAGGAAGAAATATATAATGGCTGTGGAGAAATTGAGAAGATTATATTTCCGTCATCCTTAAAAAAAGTTACCGATGTTATGGCAAAAAAATATTGGAATACGATATATACAGGGAAAAACTGTCGAAAAAATACAAACATACAAGTCAAAATAAAATCAAAAGACTTAGATGTGAAGTCAATGAAGCTTTTATGGAAATCAAATATTCTTTGGAGAAAGTCACTTGCAAAAGAATTTGAGAGACTGGGTAGTGCAAAGATAACTGACGGTATGGTGGTCCTTAGTGACGGATATTTAGTTGGATATATAGGAGATAAATCAGATGCAAAACTGCAATTGCCGAATAATGTAAAAATAATAGGTGAAAATGCATTTAATACATCAAAAGAAGTAACAAATGAAAAGTTTAGTGTGAAATCCATCGTGTTGTGTGATGGATTGGAGAAAATAGAAGATTATGCATTTGATTATGATGGTCTTGAGGTATATTGTGGAAACCAAAGTCTTAGCATATCAGAAAAAGCATTTTGGAATTGTGAGAATTATGAGATAATAAGGCAGAAATCATAAAAATTAAAAAAGAGAGCATTGCAAGCTATACTGTAGAAAATGTAAGGGCTGCAATGCTCTCTTTTTTAATTACAAGAGAGATTTCCGGTTTAACTTCATTATTAAACAAGAGAATTTTGTAGCTGTTATATTAGGAATTTATCCACTCCTCAATCACACAGGTATGGTGCTTTTTGT
>OGMH01000594.1_pt1 | contig 17971 bp, 15 predicted proteins | sample 1573191 | NCBI WGS metagenome assembly OGMH01 (sample SAMEA2581978, study PRJEB24529) | metagenome | biome: Human gut stool | place: China | collected 2011 | reverse complement strand
GCTGTCTCTATATCAAGTAAACCAACTTTACCAATTGTTGCTCCATACATTGCAATCACAACAGAATGAATAGGATAGAACTTCATTTTGCATTCATCTACAGCTTTTGGGGTTATTTTCTTACTTGTTTCAGTTATCAATCCATTATTTAAATCACCTGTTTGAAGCCAGTTGAGACCTTTTTCTGAATAATAGTCTTCACGCGAGGATAATGGCGTTGTACCACTTCCTATTATTGGATGTACACGTGATATCTTTATCGCCTCCCAATGATTGGGTATTTCTCCAATCCATTTCACTCCACTATCTTTATAAGCATCATATTTCTTCATCATCCCTCTTTTTAATCATTCAACAATGAAGATAATTCCTGTTCTTCATCTTCTTCAAGTGCCCGAATATCCGCAAGGATATCCTCTACTGAGCGTAGCGGCTGATATTCATAAAACAGTTTTGAAATAGGGAACTCGCAACCTATCTTATCTTTCTCTCTATCCATCCATGCGTCAGGAGCAAAGCGAAGGACTTCGTTTTGAAAATACTCTTGAATATCCGTCTTGAATGGAATCGATTCATAGTCACGCAAATTAGTGTCAGCGACCAAGTCGCTGTTATCATCAAGTGGTATGACATGAACCTCGGGGGCAGTTTCACACACTTCACCAAAGAAGGTGCGACAATCTTTGATAAGTTTTGCGGTAGTCTTTATCTTCTTTGACTCCAAGTAAGCAAAGAACTCAGCATCGGTGCGCTCTGTATCAATATCGTCCAATGCAACGATGTTTGCCAAAGCTTCACTCTGTTTCTTTTCATCGAGCGCAGCATACTTTGTCTTCACATCCTTGTATATAAGACGGAGAGGACGTTCAACGGTAATATAAGTATAGAAGAAATCATCCTTATCCATAAGTTTTGCATTGTTTTCTATTACTTTTCTGTTTGTCTCACTGTAACCCGGATCCATTACAAGAAATACAAGTTCAAACTCAAATTTATTATGCCTTTTGAGTTCCTGAAAAAGTTTTGCCATAAGCATTGAATCTTTTCCACCTGATATGCAGACCGCTATCTTATCATGCTCTTTTACAAGTTCATAAGTATTTATTGCTTTTGCAAATTTTGAAAAAAGCTGCTTATGAAATTTCTTTCGTATGCTTTTTTCTATATCATCTTTCCTGCTGCCATCCTCCTCTTTTTCTTCTTCAAGCCTGATATTTTCAAGTATCCATCCTGTATATCCGCCCTCAAGACTGTAGGCTTCAATATTTTTCTGTTCTCTGAGTTTCCCCGCACATTCGGCACTAAACACTCCTCTTGTGCAATATATAACAACTTTTTTTCCTTCTGATACATCATCTATCTTTTCGTCTATTTTTTCCTCCGGTATATGAATCGCTCCCGGTATCATTCCATATCCGATTGATGAATCGTCACGCATATCGACAAGCACATATGACTCTTTGTCCCATGTTTTTATTTCACTGTATTTTACATTTATATCATCCATCGTTTTTAATTCCTCATTTCTAACATATGATTTTTTAATGTTATATTAACAATAATTGCATATTGCCGCTTTTATTTCAACATTTTTATTCATTCACCCTATATTCCTCTCTCGAAAATTCTATTCTTATCATAACAATAGCTACGACTGCTGCAAGTCCGTCCGCTATCGGTCCTGCATACATTATTCCGTCTATTCCCATGATAAGCGGCAGCACAATAACTAATGGAAGTAAAAAGATTATCTGTCTTGTAAGAGACAAAAACATACCGCCCTTTGGTTTTCCGATTGCCGTAAGGAATGTTGATGTTATCGGCTGCAAGCAGTTTACGCAGGTGCAGTCCAAAAACAAATATAGCATCCAGCACCGTGTTTATTACCGCACCTATAAGATTACATATCATTGCCATATTAGGATTTCCATCGGCTCTTATGAGATGACCGCCGCCAGCCGTAAGAATGACAAGCGGAAATCCTATCGCTGTTATCCTTGTATATGTCATTGCATAAGGAAGTACATTATCTGATGAACCAAAAAATAACAGCATTGGTTTTAAAAACATCTCGCTCACTATACATAAAACAAGTCCGCATAAAAATAACATTGCCGCAGCATTTCCGATATAGTAAGCCACCGTTTTTTTGTCTCCAGCTCCCATTGAAAGATTGAATGCTGACGCACCGCCTATTCCAAACAACAATGCTATGGCGATACAGGTTATCGACAACGGAAATGAAATGCTGGTTGCCGCATTGCCAAGTGAACCTACAGCCTGTCCGATAAAAAACTGGTCTACAATATTATACAGTGCCGTCACCAGCATGGCAATTATGCTCGGTACTGAAAATTTTACCAGCAGTTTGTTTATCGGAAGCATCTCCAACGGATTTTCTTTTTTTATCTCACTCATTTTATCCCTCATTTCTCTCTTTATGTTTATTTTTTTATCAAGTGCACAAAGGCACCAATTTTGTATTTTTTGCTAGTCAAGCGGATATTTGCAATTTACTCTGCTACTTGCTTATAAAATTATTAACAGCTTTTACAAACATATCAGAAATGACATACCTTATATCAACGGAAAAATATGCGTAAATCCTTAAATTTAACTCGGATTTACGCATATCGCTACTCAGTTATTTTACTTTTATCTATCAAATTTCCCCAGTATGCATAGACACCAGTTATTTTTCAAGCTGTCCTCTTTACTCCAGATATCATTCCAAATATTCCTGATAATGTTCCTTGCTCGACAGCTACCATAACAAACGCTATCGCAACTGCCACAAGTCCAAACCATGAAGACTTTATCCCGAATACCTGATTTACAAAAAACTCACAGGCAACTCCAAAATGGTATGTTATAAGTACGCTTCCGTAAAATTTGGCTTTATGACTAAATTTTTTGTCATGGCTGCAAATATATTCAACTCCTGCCATAGTAAACTGCTTGAGGTTGTTTGTTGAAAATATCGTCGAACAGTTATATCCGTAAACTCCCGAAAATGAAGTCCACTGGACTGCCGCCGCAAAAAATATCGGATACAGTGATACAATTATGTCCATATCTTTAGGAAAAAATCCAAGCATTATAAATGCAAATGCATCGACTACGACAGCAAGATAGTGAACGCTTATCTTTGTAATCTTTTGCCATATAACAACAAGTGTCACACCTGCCATATATAGAAACACACCGCCAAGCCTTATAAAGAGGTCTAAAAAATCTGTCCCTACTATACTCATAGCTACATGGATAAGATTTGATGTCTGTGCGTTGCCAAATACATCTGCCCTGTTTAAAAGTGCATATGCTCCGATATAACCTCCTATAAAAGCCATTGTACAATGTAATTTTTTACGAAAATCGTCTGATACTTCACTCTCACTGTTCATCTCTCTGCCTCGATTCTATACTCCTGATGCCTGGTTAAAGCGTTCATTTGTGCAGGCACAATCACATTTTGGACTTTTAACACTTACATCATATATTGATTTTTTGTTTAATTTGAACAAAAAATATATTAAAATTAAGTATTTATTTGCTTTCACTTCATAAAATTAAGCGAATATATTATAGCAGAGCATTTTTTTAATGTCAAACCAATGCACACACTTTGAAATTTTCCCGTAACAGTTCAGCCAAAAACTTTCATCTGTTTTTCTTTTTTCTCTCACGCAGTTCCTTAAAAAAATTTTTCATCATAATCTGGCACTCCTCCTGTAAAACACCATCAACAGAGTCTACCTGATGATTAAATTCTTTTATCTGAAACATATTTAAGATACTGCCTGCACATCCTGCTTTTGGATTCATGGCTCCTATCACTACTTTTGGAATCCTCGCCTGCACGATAGCTCCTGCACACATTGGACACGGCTCTAATGTCACATACATCGTGCACTCCTCAAGCCTCCAGTCTCCCAAAGCCTTACTTGCTTTTTTGATTGCGGAAATCTCCGCATGACCCAGAGTGCTGTGAAGCTTATTTCGTTTATTATAACCTCTGGCAATTATCTTATCATCATGTACGATAACGCAGCCAATCGGAACTTCATCTATCAACGCAGCTTTTTTTGCCTGCTTCAGAGCCTCTTTCATATATTTTTCATCATTACTCACTTTTCTTTATTCCCTATCCTGCCTATTATTCTATAACGGTTTTATCAAAAATAACTATTACTTCTTTTTTACTAAACTTGATTTAACAGCCTATTTCCTGTCTCTCTTGTAGAAAAACGCATATTGCTGGTAAACTCCTGCATATCTGTCACTCATCCACGCAGGCTTCACTCCGTCGTACTCCTCGTCTATTATCTTTTTCATCCACACATCTATAGGACACGCATCAAGGTGATGAAGTCCGAAAAGACTTATGCAGTTTGCAACTTTCTTTCCTATTCCTTTATGTTCCATAAGCATTTTCATACTATGCTCATAATCACACTTTCGCAATCGTTCAAAAAAGTCCGTATTTTCATGCTCATACTGACACATAAGCCATATATATTCATCACGATAGCCAAGACCAAGCTCACTAAGACTCTCCCTGCCACCGTTTTTCTCAATGTCAGCAAGATGCGGAAATCCGTATATCACATTTTCATTCTGCTTTATATCATTTGTCGTTTTATCGGCACATAATTCTTTTTTACTTTGTCCTGCCTCTTCCTTGACATTTTTACTCACATTATTTTTAATACTTTTATCTGCATTTTCCCTCATCGGCTGACACTCTGTTTCTTTGCACACTACTGCCTTGTATCTGTCGCAGACTGCTTCTATGCCCTTTTTGATGCGTGGGATATTATTATTTTGTGAAATTATGTAAGAAATTATCATCTCCCACAATTCCTGATTTAATATCCTGATACCACTTCCATAAGCCGCCGCTTCTTTTAAAAATGTATCATTGTCGTCTATGGCATCGATTATCCTGCCATAGTCAACTTTCATATCAAAATAATGTTCCCATATTTTTTTATATTCTTCCCCGGTGCATGAAAATTCAAATTTCTCCCCGGATTGTGCCACCGTCACCTGATGGTCATAGGCAGGGATAAGATATTTTCCCTCATCGAGTTTTCTCCATCTGAAACACTGTCCTGAGTCTGCTATCTGCTCCAGATTAAAATTTTTAATATTTATTATCATAAGAATCTTCCAGCCTTATATCTGTATTGTAGTCATTCTTTATATTTTCAATAGCCGCATCCGGCATAACAGAATTTATCATAGAACTACTGCTTCTGTATCCATATGCATTATTTCTCATTGAGAAATCCGAACCGCCGTTTCCATCTTTTAACTTGAACCTTGAAAGTGCAATTTCAAGTCCTCTTGCCTGACCCGACAATTCTTCACTTGCAGATGCACATTCCTCACTTGTAGCTGAATTTGTCTGTACCACCTGGGATACCTGTGTAAGTGCATCGTCTATCTGTGAAGTAGCTGATGCCTGTTCATTGGATGCATCTGAAATATTAGCACTAAGTCCGTTTATCTTGTCTATCATTTCTGATATGACACCAAGTGCTTTTGCCGTATCCTCAACAAGTCCTGAACCATGTTTTACTTTTGCTATTGAATCCTCTATCATTTCTGCCGTCTGTTTAGATGCTGCGGCGGAACGACCTGCAAGATTTCTAACCTCCTCCGCCACTACTGCAAAACCTTTTCCCTGTTCACCTGCTCGTGCAGCTTCAACAGTCGCATTTAAGGCAAGAATATTTGTGTTAAATGCAATATCATCTATTACTTTGATAATCTTCTGTATGTTTTCTGATGATTCATTTATCTCGTTCATAGCCTGAATCATCTCACGCATACATCTGTTACTCTCATCCGCATCACTCTTGGCATGGACGACAATATCATTTACTTCTGCCGCTTTCTGTGCATTGTCCTTTGTCTTATTTGCAATATCTGTTATAGAGGCAGAAATTTCCTGTATGGCACTTGCCTGTTCTGATGAGCCTTGTGCAAGCGTCTGACTCGCCGCAGCTATCTGTTCTGAACCTGTCGTTATCTGATTTGCCGCATTTCTTATCTTTGAAAATGCCATATTGTTGTCGGCAATAAGTTTTACTATCGCATTTCCGACTATATCATTTTCTGATTTTGGCTGATATGATACCGTCATATCTCCATCTGATATAAGTTTTAAAGTATCAGCCTGATTTTTCAGATTATCAACCATAGCCTGAAATCCGTCAACAAGGGCTCCAACTTCATTATCAATCTTAGAAGGTGTTATATCAACATCTACTTCACCTGCCGATACTTTCTTTGCAACACCGGCAAGTTCAACAAGCGGATTGCGTATTGTAGTCATTATAAACCAAAATGCAACAAACGCATTAGCAAGTGCAATAATCATTATAAATGCAACAAAATAATCACCTTTTTTATTCTGTGCTATGACATAATCCTGCTTTTTCTGTGCATATTTATCTATTTCATTTATAAGCTTTTTAATATTTTCCTCCGCCTTATCTGCACTCTTGACTCCATTGTCTTTCAAGTAATTCCTTGCATCCTGTATTTTTCCGGCATCAAAATATTCAAGACACTTATCTACATCTGAAAAATAATCATCTATATTAGTTTTTACTTTTTCATACAAAGTCTTTGTAGCAGAATCCTGAAGGTCGCCCTTTACCTCATCCATATAGTCATTTACGGTATTTTTGGCTTCACTGATATTACTTTTTGATGCTTCTATATTTTCATTATCACCAACATACATATACATTACATTTCTAAGCTGGACTTTGACTTTCTGAAACTGTGCAAATCCAATTGCCGCTTCACCCTGTGTCTTTCCATAATTCTCATAGAGTTCTGTCTCCGTCTCAACTGAATTGTTTCTCATAAGATAGCCACACGCTCCGACAATAAACATACTTAACATCATAAGTCCAAGTGTCATGATAAGCTGTGCTCCAACCGTCATCTTGCTCTTTTTCTTCATAATTTAGTATTCCTCCAATTCTTTTGTTACCGTTCATATAACAGGTGACTGCAACATCATATTCCCCTTGCAATACACTAATAAACTAACAATAGTCAATAAAACTCCATTGTGCATCAAAAACATACACATAAGTATGATAACACAAAACAAATCAGCCGTACATTTTTTCTTCTGATATATAGCATTTAATTTCACCTTTTGCTACTATATATTAAATGTGTGTGAAACTATCATTATATGATGCAAGGAACAAAAGCATATAGCAATGAAGCAATCCGTGACATTAGTTAGGGCAAAATACCTTTTGACCCAAACATCATATTATTGAATCAGACAACATAAAAATAGTTTCATACAAATAAACTTTTAAGAGGAAAACCATGAAAATACTTATATACCGCTGGAACTCATACAATCAGAATGATATTGAAAGTGCATTTAAAGATGCCGGCTGCGTTTGTGATATTTTTAATGAAAAAATCTCAAACTATGAAAACGACCCGTCATTCTGTGAAAAACTTTATACCATACTTAAAAATGGAAAATATGATTTCTGCTTTTCCATTAATTTTTTCCCGCTTATATCAGGAGCATGTCATGATACTGACACCCTCTATGTAAGCTGGAACTGTGATGCACCTTTACTTGCAATGTATCACCGAAATGTATTTTTTGATACAAATATCATTTTTGAATTTGACTATAACAATTTAATTGAATTTAAAAATATGGGTGTTACAAATATATATTATCTTCCACTTGCGGCAAATGTAAAGAGATATGACCAACTACTGACTAAAAATAATCCATTTACCGAACCACCATTACCAAAATCCACTGATACTCTACATGAATATACAGAGACTGACTCTGCCGCTTACCCTGTGCAGAATTTTTCTAAACCGGCACAACCTTTAACTGGATATGACATATCTTTTGTAGGAAGTCTGTATGAAAAAAATTCGTATGATAAAATTCAGTCAGACCTCCCCGATTATCTTACGGGCTATCTTGACGGAGCTATTTTTGCACAGACTCAGGTTTCAGGTGGAAATATCTTAGAAAATCTCCTGACACCTGAAATTTGTTCCATGATAGAAGAAATCACGGATTACAAAAAAAGTGATGACTCATTCGTGACAACAAAAAAACTGTTTTCAACAACGGTTCTTGGCTTTAAGGCGGCATCTGTCACCAGAATAAACAACCTTAACAAACTTTCCAAAAATTTTATACATAAAGTGCACCTTTTCACCGACAGCGACATCTCCACGCTCCCGCTTATAACCGCACATCCGAGAGTAGATTACCTGACTGAAATGCCATTTATATTTAACAAAAGCAAAATAAATATAAATATGACAATCCCTAATATTTCATCAGGACTGTCATTGCGTGTATGGGATATAATCGGCTGTCACGGACTTTTAATGACCGACTTCAGACCCGAACTTTTAAATTTCTTCAAACCGGACGAAGATATAGTGATATATGAGGACAGCAACGAGCTTATCGACAAAACTTCGTTTTACCTGAAACACGATGAATTGAGAAACAAAGTCACTGACAATGCATATAAAAAAGTATCTGTCCTGCACACGACCGAAATCAGGATAAGCGAAATCATAAAAACAGTTAAACACACACGGTAAAATCTCATTCTCGTAAATGAAAACTTGTATATCTTTACAAAATGGGCTATCATATCTCTAACAGTTATTTTTTATAGAATATACTGGAATAAAGTGCAAAAAAACTATATATACAGTTTTTTTCACACATGATTTATGCTTTGCACAAACTTGCTATGCACAAAAAACTGTGCAGGAAATGAGGGATATAGTATGACAGAAAATAAAATTATTTTAGAAGAAAACAAGAATTATTATGAGCGTTTCAGCCTTGCTGTTGAACGAATCCGCATGATACACACTGAACTTTGGGACCAAAGTGTCACTCTTGCCGATAAACATCTAAACAGTTATTTTATAAAAACATCTTATTTTGCATTACAATTAAGCGAAATATACAACCTTTCAAAAAACAATATATTAAAAACACTTACTGAGTCTGAATTGTTTCATCTCAATCAGGGGCTCTATGAAGATATTGACCCTGCAAAGTATGAGACAAGTTACACCAACCCCGCATATGCGGTTAAACGCTTTGGTGCCGAGACCGGCCTGTATCTCAGTGCTCTCTATGCAGAGCTTCACAGCAATATTCCTAATGCTATCGAAGAACGGCTTTTTAATCTTACAACTATATTTGAGCTTTTTATTGAGATATACAATCTTTTTGAGGACTCTGACTGCAAACCGGAACAGATAAGGTCTGCACTTTATTATTATTTCTTTGATTATAGTGATGTTACCATCAAGGCAGGTCTTAACGATATGCTCAACCCTGAAATGTCTTTTATCAAAGATATAATAATGAATGAAAATCTTGAGGACCTGAGATACCTCTATTTTTCAGGTGAATATGTCACTGACAATGAGGTAAAGACCGCAAAATATTTAAACAGCCTGCCTCAGGAAAAAATCGACTCTATAGCTCATACTTTTACACAGGGTATCATCAAAGGCTACAAAGTCTACAATATGGATATGTCAGGCAAGAAAACAGTCAATATCAGATACCCGCTCGGCTTTGAGCGTATCATAAAGTCTGCTGTTTTACAGTTTAGGGAAAATGGTCTTGAACCGGTTATCTACAGGGCTTCATTTGCGATAGGTTCACGCACCTCAATGTATAAAGTCGGTTTTCACGGTGCATCGGCAAACAAACAGTTTGAGTACGACCACCGCAACGACCTCGCACTTATATTTGATAAAGGTTATGCCGACAGACAGCTCTCTGAATATAAACTTGCCTATGAGTCAATGAAAGATGCAGCCGCAGAATTTGCCGGTCCTGCACTTATCGAAAGTTTTGGTGAGAAACCTTTTGCACCTGTTGAAAAAGACTGCCTGCCAAAATACAGTGATAAGCACCAAAAGCAGCTTATCGCTTTCCGTTCTGAAAAAGGCATGCTCACAAACAATTATATACCACAGGATAAGATAAGCTTTACTATCGTTGCTTTCCCTGTTCCTGACATAGGCAGAAAGTTTGAAAAAATCTTTGAGGAAACAGTAAAGGTAAATACTCTAGACTCAGATAAATACGAAAAGATACAAACAAATATAATCAATGCTCTTGATAAAGGGGATTATGTTACTGTTACAGGCCGTGGCAATAACCACACTGACATGAAGATAAATCTCGTAAAGAAAACTGCTCCAGAAAAACAGACTGTTTTTGAGAACTGTCTTGATGATGTAAATATCCCTCTCGGTGAAGTCTTTACTTCCCCGGAATTAAAGGGTACTGAGGGTGTTCTCCATGTGACTGAAGTTTACCTTGACAATCTGAAATATAAGGACCTTGAACTTAAATTTAAAGACGGCTGTGTTACTGATTATGCCTGCAAAAACTTTGAAAATGAGGAAGAAAACAAAAAATATATACATGAGAATGTTCTCTACAGACATGATACACTTCCTATCGGCGAATTTGCAATCGGCACAAACACAACTGCATATATGATGGGATTAAAATATAACATCTCAGGTCTGCTCCCTATCCTTATCGCAGAAAAGACCGGTCCTCACTTTGCAGTCGGTGACACCTGTTTTTCCCATGAAGAAGACCTTGTGACTTACAATCCTGACGGTAAGCAAATGGTCGCTAAGGAAAATGACTTTTCTAAACTTAGAAACAGTGAACCGGAAAAAGCTTACTTTAACTGCCACACTGATATAACTATTCCTTATTCTGAACTGGGGGATATTGTGGTGCATACTGAAAATGATGAAGAAATCACTATAATCAAAGACGGAAGATTTGTGCTTGCGGGAACTGAGGCACTCAATGAGGTTTTTGAGGATTAACCAACGGACGCAGGAAAGGCATTGTTATCAGACCTCATGGACGCTCCCACTCCATTCAGCCACGATAATAATTCCCTTTCCTGCTGTGTTTTGGATGTCGTTACAATGTGAAAAAAGCAGGATTGAAATTCAATCCCGCCTTTTTGTTATCTTACTGATTATGATTTGTAATTATTTTACTTTCACATTTTTTACTACACTGTATGCTCCTGTTGTCTTTCCTGATACAGCCTGCACTCTTACATAATATTTCTTATTTGATTTAAGTTTCTTGATTGTAAGGCTTGTGCTCTTTGTTGTTTTTGTTGTTACTTTTTTCTTGAATTTCTTATCTGTTGATACCTGTACTTTGTATGATTTTGCATTTTTTACTTTTGCAAACTTTACAGCGAGCTGTTTTTTGCCTGCTGTGAGTTTTGTTATTTTTGCTTTGGCAAGTTTTGCTGCTGTTGTTTTATTTTCTTTTGGGAGTGTATATTTTGCGTCTTCTGATGCTGTGTATGCCACTTTTTCTACCGGAAGCATAAGTTCACTTTTTTCTGATGCTCTTACTGCTGCATTAAGTCCTCTGAGAAGCTGTTCCGGCTGGAATGACATAAGTTTCTCATCTACAGTATTGTTGTCTGTATCTACAAATCCGAGTGCATCATCGTAAAGTGTCACACCGTTTTTGATGAGGTCTGTTCCGTTTTCTTCTGCTGCCACATCAATATTAAATAATCCTGCTGTTATCATTATCTGAGCAGTTGTCCAAGCATTGCTTGCTGAGTATGAATCTCCGTATTTTCCGTCTGCTCCCTGCATATTATAAATAAGACTAAGTACCTTATCGCAAGCTTTCTTTACTGCCTCTTTATCTACACCTGCCTCGTCTTTTGTCTCATATGCATAGAGTGGCTGAATCTGCATTACCGCACTGTCAAGGCTGTTCCACTCAAGTGATGTTTTAATCTGGCTGTCAACATCAGATACGGTCTTGTTTACAAGTTCTGCTCTTGTAAGATATTTGTCTCCTGTCTTTAACTCATAGTTATTTGAGTCAATTGCCATAAGTATCATTGTCTCTCTGCTGTAGATGCTTGATGCTTCGTAAATGCTCTTATCAGCAAGTTTTTCTATAAGATTAAATCCGTTTACATCTGATGCGTCTTTTCCAAGTGCTGTTACGCAGAGTGCAATCTTAGCATATGTCTGGCTTGCTGCACCGTCTTTTAATATGCTTCCCTGTGATACATATTTTTTGTTTGTATCGTCATAGAATTTACCTGTTGATGTTTTTATTGCTCCAAGCTGTGTTTTAACTTTTGCATAAACTGCATCGTAAAATTTGTCTGCCTTAAAACCTGCTCTTGCAAGTGAGAATACTGTATAAAGTCCTGATGAATCTTCTACACCCGGTACATATTTTCCACTCTTAAATGTAGTATCATAAATCTTCTGTGCAAGTACATCCTGGGCTTTTTTCGCTTTTTCTGAATATACCGAATATCCAGCAGGATTTTTTGAAGCATCATCATTGAAGCATGATGCACTTGTATTGTAGTTGTTATAGCTGTAGATAAGACTTATCTTGTCATTATTGTTTACTTTCTGGCTGCTGATTCCAAGATTTGCATACTGTCCGTTTACAAAAAAGCCCCAATAATACCAATCGTTTCCTACATTATACATATCAAGGTCTGCTATTGAATCAAGGCTGTCACCCCATGATGAAGATGAAATCTTATAGTTATCCTTGTATGCTGATTTGTCAAGTGCTGTTTTAATAGCATCTTCTGCTACCGCACCCTCATCAAGCTGAATAGCTGTTTTGCTTACTGCTACTGCTGAGCCTGATGCATTCTTTCCTTCTGCTGCCACATAGACAACAATCTTTTCCTTTTCGTCTGCATTTGCTTTTACGCTTGTCATTCCAAACGCCGTTGTAAATGCCATTACTGCTGATAATGCAATGCTTATCGCTTTTTTGTTCCTCATCTTTTTACCTCCATAAATATGTTTTTTACATACGGTATATCCCGTATTTTATCTGAACCCTTTCTATTTTTTTAAGGAATGGTTCTCCTATTAAAAATACACATAATGCCGCTGTTGCCGCGTGCATTATATCATATGGCACTCCCGTTATATAAAGTGCCTTCAATGCGGCAAGGCTTATCCCTGTACCTTTTGTATATGAACTTTGCATTATAAGTGCCGCAAAATTCATTATGCCTCCATATATTATAAATATCACTAAAAATGTAAATACTGCCATAACTATACTGTCTGTTTTTAGTCTTTTCCGCAGCAAAAGACCGCCTGTTATAAGTCCTGCAAGACCAAATATATAAAGCATTATGCCTTTTGTGTCTGCCATATCCCTGCCGGTAAACACTACAAAGAGATACCCCGTCACTTCAAACAATATTACACTCGCGATTAATGTTATAAACGAGCTGTTGTTTTTTAAATCTTTCTTTTCTCTTAAGTCATATCTCACAAATACAACTCCGCTTATAAAACCTATCAGACCCCATGATACCATCTGCCACGGTGTCCACGGCCCATGGCCGTCAAAAAAATTGCATATAAATCTCCCAAGTGCACCCGTCAGAAATCCGGCTTCAGGTCCTAACGCTATCCCCGATAAAACTACCACCGCACTTCCACCATGCAGTGGAATTGTATGTGCACATAAGAGATTAAATGACACACAGAAAGATACCATCATCGCAAAAAGAACTATCTCCCTTGCCCTTATTGCCTTGTATTCAAAACTTACAAAGAACGGCAGCATAACTGCTACAAGCATAAACATACTTATAAACAGATAATGTTTCTGTCTTAATACATAACTGGATATATAAAGCAAAGTCGGTATCAGGATTATTATTACAAGCCATACGGATATTTTTCTTTTTAATATGTTCTTTTTTATCTTTTCCTCATCATAATTTCTGCGACTTACATATTTATTTCTCAAATAATTCCACCGCCTGTCTGTAATTTACCGGTAAACATATCCGTTTACTCTCCATCTGCTGCACATCTGTTTTTTTGTAAATCTTATTTCGGTTTATATCTGACTTTCTGTCATCCGTCACAAATCCATACAAATCTGCCTGCTCATCATAAATATCTGAAAATATCCTGCATATGTCTGTCGTATAAAAATAATTCTGCCTGAAAAATTCTTCAGCCGTCTGCATTTTTGTAAGTTCCCCATCAAATAAAAGCCCACATTCATCTGCATTTTCCGCACAGAAATCAATATCATGCGACACAATCACAACGGCAATCCCTGCTCTTTTCATTTCATCAAACATCACGGCAAGCTTTTTCTTAAACTCCCCGTCAATTCCCTTTGTCGGCTCATCAAGCATCAAAACATCAGGTTTTAGCAGCAATACTTTTCCTATTGCAAGTCTCTGCTGCTGTCCAACACTTAAATCAAACGGATGCGAGTCTTTTTTTTCTGACAACTCCATTTTTTCAAGCATTTCTTTTATATTATTGTCAACAAACTGTGCTCCCTCATATAAATCCCTGTGGCTTTTAAATACCTCAAGCAGTTCATCATAAACAGTTATCTCAGTAAATACGGTCTGCGGATTTTGCGGCAGATATACACTTCTTAAATCTTTTAGCTTTTTAATCCTGCCGCCTTTCTTTTTGTAAATGCCTGCAAGTATTTTTAATGCTGTTGTCTTTCCAGAGCCGTTTCCGCCCATAACCGCATAAATTTTTCCACCTGTTATATCTATCGAAAAATCCTTTAAAACCTCATTTTTTCCGTATGAAAAACTTAAATTTTCTGCTGATATTAATATATCTTTTATTTTTCTGTCATTTTCAGACTTTTTATGCGGTCTGATACCATCCTGTTCAGATTTGTTTTTTACCACCGCAGTATTATTCATACATTCCCTATCGTCTGTCATTTCTTTTTCAGACATTTTATTGTGAGCATTTATTTTAACAGATATGTCGTTTTTTATGTCCTCTATCCACAATTTTGCATCTCTTATCGTCAATGGCAGTTTTCCCATTTTACCATACTCACTCCAAAGTTTCATATAACCCGGAAGTGCTTCATAGACCTTGCTGGATTTTTCTTTCATTTGATGCACTATCGTTCTCACATCATCAAATCCGATAACTCTTGTGTCTTTCATTAGCATAACACGGTCTGCCATGTGAATAACTTCATGTACTCTCTGCTCACATATGAGTATCGTCACACCAAAATCCCTGTTCAATCTGAATATGTTCTGCAAAAATCTCTCACTTGCAACGGGATCAAGCTGCGATGTAGGTTCATCGAGTATCAGTATTTTGGGATGCATTACCATAACGGACGCAAGATTTAATATCTGTTTCTGGCCTCCCGACAATTCATCAGTCTTTTTTTCATACCAGCCGCTTATCCCAAGATACTCTGACATTTCAGCAATCCGTCTGTACATTGTTTCCCTGTCAAATGAAAGACTCTCAAGTCCAAAGGCAAGCTCATGCCAGACCTTGTCCGTCACTATCTGTCCGTCAGGGCTTTGCCCGACATATCCTATCAATGCGGCACTCTCCCGGTCGTCCATAAACTCTATGTCTTTCCCGTCAAAATACATTTTTCCGCTGCCATGCCCTGTCGGTATCTGATTTTTCTTTGCGTGCCTTAACAGCGTAGTCTTGCCACAGCCTGAGTCCCCACAGAGCAAAACAAACTCGCCTTTTTTTATCTCGAAAGAGATATCTGTTATTGCATTTTGGGACTGATTGGGGTATCTGAATGAGACATTATCAAATTTAAGCATTGTGACCTCCTTTCCTAGTTTATAAACTCTAGGCAATTGCGAAACTCATTACATATTGTTAAATTTTGTGCAGCATATACAAAGTATAGTTTACTGAGAGTTTCGCAAACGCCTATTTATAAACTCTCGGATTCTTCTGAATGAAGAATTTTGAGATTGATTTTTGATATACAGTTTTCCTTTTACACTTTTGTGTTTAAAATACTTCATATATGTTGCAATAGTTTCTCAAGCATATATTTTTTACTTTAAAATTTACATTCATCTTATATCATATAAGTGCTGCACACATATATATACACTGAAATATGACCGCTGATACTGCCACCGCATCTGCTTTTTTTATTTCAATTTCCGGAAAGTAGTATGTTTCAAATCTTCCCGTGCACAATGTGTATATTATCAATACAGATATGGCTATAATTGCAATCATGAATATTATATCCCTCTTTTTTATCCTAAATCTGTGGTAACTGCTTCTTCTGCCTGTTCCGTATCCTCTTGATTCCATTGATACAGATGTGTCTATGGAGTTTTCAAGACTCCACGATATGAGAATTGACAATTCTTTTGTGAATTGCTTTGCTTTGGGTATCATCCCCGTATTTTGTGTACATAACATTCCTATCTGTGCTTCATGTATCTCCCGCCATCTTTTTATCATCATCGGTATGAAACGCAGCACCATTGAGATTACAAGTGAAATTTTAGGTGATATTTTTCCTGTTATATATAGTATTTTTTCTGAGTCTGTCATGCATCCTGCCGTTACAAACCACAGTGACACCGCCATGAGCATTATTGTCATAAACAATCCATATATGATATTTTCCAATGTTACTGCCATATCGTTTACATAAAACAGAGCCGTTACTCCGTTGTGGTTAAAAAGCGGAAGTATTATCACTGAAAATAAAATTATCGGAACAAATAACATTGCTGTCATTTTTAGTGCTCCTGTTCCTTTATGTCTTAATGCTCCAAGAAATGCCATCACAAACGACACTGTTATTATCACGGGATTTAGTGTAAACATTGTCATTATAAGCAGCATGATAAAATAAAACATACTTACTGCCGGGTGCAATTCTCTTAACAATCCTTTTTTCACTATACTAATCCTCATTTCTGCATATGTTTTTTATAAAATTTGTGTCAAGTGTACACATATACAAATCTTGAATGTAAAAAATCTATATATTATCAACTTCCCGCCCTGCCGCTGCAGGTGTAAGTCCATTCTATATGCTCTCCACCTTTCAGTTTATAAGCCGATGACCCTACATTTGGCGTAACTCCATCAACAAGATAAAGCCAGCCGCTCATATCACCTGCCATCTTTTCATAGAGATAACCAATCCCCTTTACATATGAAGTTTTGTAAATTGGTGAGTATTGATAAAACAAGTATTAAAATAAAAAAAGGTTCTTCAGCACATCATATGCCGAAGAACCTTTTTTTATTTTAATACTTGTTTTATCAAGCAGCTTTCCGCTGTCGGGCACATATTTTCTCGCATTTTTATTTAGTTTATCCATATTTGAAAGAAGAATAGTACAATCAATCGTCACATCACATTTGATATAATTTTTATCATCTTTTTCATCGGTTAAATTTTTATCTGATACAGAAGTATTATCTTTTTTTGTATTCTTATCAGATGTGTTTTTCTTTGCAGCATCCTTATTTGTCTTATTTTTCCTTGTTGTGTTCTTTTTATTTGTATTTTTTTCTGATACATTACTCTTTTTTTCCGTATTTTTATTTGCGGAAATACTTTTGTCATTCCTGGTATTACTTTTATTTTTTAAACCGCTTTCTTTTTTAGATTTCTTACTCTCGCCTGAACTTCCATTTTTTAGGGCATCTTTTTTAGAAGTATTTTTCTTTTTTAAATTCTTCCCCTCTTCTTTTTCATCACTTGCAATATCTCCACTATCTGTCTTATCCTCACTTCGCCCTATATCATTTTTATCATCCTGATGCAAGCTGTTCTCATCCTCTTTAATCTCAGACGAGGTATCATTGTCAGATGATTTATCGCTTTCTTCGGCAACAATATTGTCATCTGCCATATCATGATTTTTAACCGACTGTATATCAAGCCTTGAAACACCAAGCACTAACAAAACCACTAAAACTATAGGAATGAGAAATTTTCTATAATTCTTCATATAAATCTCCATTCTTGTTTGCTTACTAATCCATATTCATGTACTGTTTTTTACTGACAAACACACATATGATAAATATTTGC
>OGMH01000592.1_pt1 | contig 17974 bp, 14 predicted proteins | sample 1573191 | NCBI WGS metagenome assembly OGMH01 (sample SAMEA2581978, study PRJEB24529) | metagenome | biome: Human gut stool | place: China | collected 2011 | reverse complement strand
GGATCTACATCGTAATGGCTTACCTGTTCTTAGCATCTGTTATGCCAATGTGGCTAATGATGCAGCCTCGTGACTATTTAAGTACCTTCTTATTAGTCGGAATGATCATCGGCGCTGTTCTTGGTGTATTTGTTGCTCATCCAGCAATGAACTTACCTGCATTCAGCGGATTTAATGTTGGTGGAAAAAGCTTATTCCCTACATTATTTATCACGATCGCCTGTGGTGCTGTTTCAGGATTCCACAGTTTAGTATCTTCTGGAACATCATCTAAGACAGTCAGCAATGAAAAAGACATGCTTTGTGTTGGATATGGATCTATGATGGTAGAATCTTTATTAGGTGTTATCGCCTTAGTTGTTGTCGGTGCAGCAGCTGTCGGTGGTAAAATGCCTGAAGGAACACCATTCCAGATCTTCTCAGGAAATGTAGCTGGATTCTTAACACTACTTGGAATCCCTAAACATGTAGCTACTTGCTTTATGACAATGTGTGTTTCTGCACTTGCATTAACATCCCTTGACTCTGTAGCAAGAATCGGACGTATGTCATTCCAGGAACTGTTCAGCGTTGATGATATGGAACACGCTGAAGGCTGGAGAAAATTTTTATGCAACAAATATTTAAAATCTTAAAATTTTTTCAAAAAACAATCAGCAAAATAAATTGAAAAATCACAGGAAAATTACTATAATGGAGGAAAGTATATGGGGAAAAGACATGGTTTAACAAACAAAAATACGGAACAGGACAACAATAATAATTATAGAAATGGCTCGAAAGAGACAGGGATTTACAGAAACCACAAAGATGGTGTCGCATACAAGCTTTTTTCGGGTAAGAAAGAGTCATTGTCGTTGTATAACAGCATAATGAGAACAGATTACACCGACCCTGATGAGCTTGAGGTAGTAACATTAAACAGTGCAATTTACATTGGCAGAAAAAATGACAATGCAATAATATTGCATTTTAATATGCTGCTTACGGAGTTTCAGACAACTTTCAATCCGAATATGCCGCTTAGAACACTTATATATGTATCAAATGAATACGAAAAATATATAGCGGAGCATGAATTAAATCTATATTCGGAATATATACAGAAAATACCGACACCATATTTTGTGACATTATACTATGGAAGCAAAGAACAGCCCGAAAAACAGATATTAAGACTATCAGATGCATATAAAAACAAAACTGAAAATCCGGAGCTTGAGCTTATGGTAACACAGTATAATGTAAATCCAAGCTACAATGAAGAGCTGAAAAGACGCTGTCCGGAGCTGGACGGTTACATAAAATATGTCGAAAAAACCAGAAAATATCATAAAACCGGTATGACATATGAAGAAGCAGTCAAAAAATCAGTAGATGAGTGTATCGAGGAAGGTATTCTAAAAGAGTTTTTCGCAAAAAACAAGGCAGAGGTGATTTCGATGACGATATTTGAGTATGACGAAGAAGAACACATGAGACTTGAAAGAGAAGAACAGTATAGGAAAGGCGAAGAAGCCGGAGAAGCCCGTGGGATTGAAATTGGAGAAGCCCGTGGAGAAGCCCGTGGAATTGAAATTGGAGAAAATCGTGGGAGAAATGAGGGAGAAAACAACAAATTAAAAAATCAGATAAGAAAGAAACTTGCAAAAGGAAAAGCAATTACACAGATAGCAGATGAAGTAGAAGAAACAGAGGAAAAGGTGATTGAGCTGATAAAAGAAATTGAGACGGAGCAGGTGTAGGGGGAGTATAAATCAAGCCGTATTCGCAATTCTACGAAGTTCATTTATTGGAATATGATTTGACATTCTGTGTTAAAAAGCAAATAAATACCAATAATATAAACATAATTATAATAATCAAAATAACTCAAAATGCTTCAAAATTGGTAACAATTCAGCCTTTCATTTATTACATTCATAAACCTGCCAGCAAGCTGTCAGTTGCTGCTTTGCAGTTTTTGTTTATTTACGCGAAAGCAAAGCTCAGATGGAACAAATAAATTTGTTTCATCTGAGCGTGCTCGAGAGGGATTTGCCCTCATTTCAGAAATGAAAGGCTATTCTACCATAAAAAGGTACTTAACAATACAATGAACAAGCTCATTGTATTGCCAATTACATTTTTATGGCTGAACTGTTACCAAAATTATAAAAATAATACAACTTTAACATAAAATTATAAAACTAAAAAAAATCAATGTATAAAATTGCTAAATTTGTAGGTATAAAAAATATTAACACTGTGTTAATATTTTGTTCAAATGTTAAAGGCAGTTTGAGGGGTGCAATAAAGACCGATGATTTCTGCTTTAAGCAAAAGTAAATTAACAATTTATTGCCCATAGAGATGGGAGAAGGAGGAATTCTTAATGAGATTAAAAAAAGGAATGAGAAAAGCCCTTTCTTTAGCTCTTTCAACAGCACTCATTATTACAAGTGCAAACATTGGGAGTACAAAAAGTAAGGCAGCGGAAGCAACGACAACTTCTGCTAAGGCTAAATCAGAAGCGGTATTGTCATATACTGCGACAGATTTGGTGTTAGGAGAAAATGACAAAGTAGAAGTTGGTAGTCAAACAGGAAAATTAGTTAGTGCAATAAGAGGTGGCACAAAAGACTCTCAGATTTATGCAGATATTACAGTAAAGCCAGATTTGGAAGGAAATATAAAATCTGTAGTAGAAAAAATGGAAGAGCCTACATTTGATGTGGAAATTGAAAACTATGATGGTGGCAAAGCAAATGTAATGGCAACAAATACAGCATCTGGTTGGGAAGGTTTAACTTATTCTCAAAATGCTACATTTAAATATAATACAAAATGGGAAGAGTGGGATACAGCTCAACTTATTTTTTGGGCTGGAGATGCTAAAAAAATTAAAAAACTTAGTGTTAAATTATATGATGCAGCAGCAAGTCTTAAAGTAACAAACAAGAACGAAACAGTTTCAGTTGACTCAGAGAAAGAAGTAACAGCAGAAGTTGGTACATATACAGTATCAGGAAGTGCAGTAGTTGTTCCTGAGACAGAAATCGCAACAGCATCAGGTATCAAAGAAGCTTCTCTTACAGCAAAAGACGGAAAGATTTCAGTAAATGTAAAAGCAGAAGCAGTAAAAGCAGATACAGATGTTAAATTAACTGGTAAAGTTGCAGGAGTTGAGTTCCCTGTTAATGTAAAAGTTAAAGCCGCTGCAGCAGATTCTTCTGCAACAGCAACAGCAACAAACGGAGCAACTACAGCACCGACAAGTGGTCCTTCAACGACATCAACAGCAGGTGCAACAGCAACAAGTGGTCCGGCAACAACAAATACACCGGCTCCTGTATCAACAAATACACCAGCACCAACAAGCGATGCAACACCAGCTCCGACAGAAGCTCCTAAGGGAAATATGGATAAATTTAATGTTGCATTTAACTATGTAGCAGATGACAAATGGGGCGAGCAGTCATGGGGAGACAAGTCAGTTGATGTAACTGGTGATGGAAAATATGAAATCAGCTACACTGCTCAGTCTGATACAACTGACATCTTTATGATGATTCTTTCAACAGACCTTTACAAAGGTTCATTAAACAAAGACTTTAAGCTTGTTCCTACAACTGTTTCTGTTGGAAAGACAGATTACAAAGTAAATGCGAAAGGCGGATGGTGCTTCTCAGACCAGGAAGAAACAAACGCTTACAGATACAACATTGTAAATCCATATAACGGACCTATTGGTTCAGATGGTGTAACATATGTTGACCCTGCCGTAACATCTATTGATGGACTTGGAACAGTACCTGTAAAGAAGGGAGATACAATCAAGGTATCATTTACTGTATCAGGAATGAAGAGCAGCACTAGTGCAAAATCAAAAGCTAAAGTAACAGTTTCTAAGAAAACAGTAACAGTAGCAGCAGGAAAGTCAACAACAGTTTCTTATAAAGCACTTAATAAGGCAGGAAAAGCAGTTAAGGCATCAGCTAAGACTTCTAATAAGAAACTTGCAACAGTAAAAGTAACAAGCAGCAAGAAAATTAAGATTTCAGTACCTAAGAAAGCAACAAAGGGTTCTTCAGCTAAGATTACACTTACAAGTGCAGGAAAGAAAGCAACTATCACAGTTAAGGTTGCAAACCCTGTTAAGAGTGCAAAAGCAGCTAAGAAAACAGTAAAGATTAAGAAGGGCAAGAAAGCAAAAATAACAGTTAAGGTTACAGCTCAGAATAAGAAGAAAGCAACAACAGATAAATTAACAGCTAAATCTTCTAAGTCAAAGATTGCTAAGATTACAGGCAAGAAAGTTTCTAAGGGTAAAGTAACAGTAACAGTTAAGGGTGCTAAGAAAGGTACTTCAAAACTTACAATCAAGATTGGTAAGAAATCAGTTAAGGTAACAGTTAAAGTAAAATAATTACCATAACATAATAAAATTTTCCAAAGCATAATTTTTGAAATAAAAGGCAGAGGCGGATGTAAAAAACCGTCTCTGTTTTTCTTTGGTTATAGTAAATTTAGGGCGGAACTATTACGATTTTTCAAAAATTTTATTCCAAATATTGTCAAAAATTAGCCTTAACTATAATGTTGATAATATGGGAAAAATCACTGAAAAAACTCTTGTATTTTATGTAGAAATATCTAATGAATATACAAAATGCACAAAAAAAGCTGGAATTATTGTGCATTTTTACTGTTTATTTGAAAATATTATTCTGTTACTATGTTAGATGTAACGAAACGGCTTATAGGGTTGAGTGCGGACTACAACTTTATCGTTTCAAAAATTATGCAACCCTATATATGATAGGGAGAAGGAGGATATGTTAATGAGATTAACAAAGGGAACAAAAAAAGCTCTTTCCTTAGCACTTTCAACAGCATTAGTATTGACAGGTGCAAATGTTGGAACATTAAAGGCAGATGCAGCCGACAAAGACGGTGTTAAATTAACACTTACAGGTGATACTTTAAAGGATGCAACTGAAAATCTTACGAAAGACGGAAAGATTTCTGTAGAAACAACTTTTTCAAAAGCCGCTTCAGAAGGTTCAGTAACAAAGTTTGGTACTACAGAAACAACTGCATCAAAAGTAGATGAAGATTTTGATTTAAAGATTGTCAGTGTTAAATTTGATAACAGAGAGTTATTAAAGAAAGCTAAGTTTGGTGATTACAGTGTTTCTGATAAAAATTATGTTATCAAAACAACAGCAGACGCAGACTTCAATTTAGCTAAGTTTGAAGCAAAAGAGGGTGACAAGATTACATTTACATACAAAGTAAGTGGTGTTTCAGACCTTGAGAAAGAGAATGAAGCACTTGCAGCATCAAAGGCAGCCCTTGAGAAAGAGAACGGGTCACTTGCAGCATCAAAGGCAGCCCTTGAGAAAGACAATGCTTCACTCGTAGCATCAAAAGCAGCCCTTGAAAAAGACAACAAGTCACTTGCAGCATCAAAGGCAGCTCTTGAGACAGAGAACAAAGCACTTGCAGCATCAAACTCAGCACTCGTAGCATCAAAAGCAGCCCTTGAAAAAGACAATAAGTCACTTGCAGCATCAAAAGCAGCTCTTGAGGATCAGCTTAAGAATACACCTGCACCAACAGAGACACCGGCACCGGTTGCTAAAGGTCAGATGGGTAACTTCAATGTTTCATTCGACTATGTTGGTGATGATACTTGGGGCGAGCAGTCTTGGGGTGACAAGAGTGTCAATGTAACAAAAGATGGTGATTACTCTATCGAATACACAGCAACAAGTGATTCAAAAGGAATCTACTTAATGATGCTTGACACAGACCTTTATTATGGAAGTCTTGCAGACAACTTTGCACTCACAGTTAAGAATGTAAAGATTGGTGACAAGACATACGCTATAGATAACAAAGGATGCTGGGGATTTGCAGATCAGACAGTTTCAAAGAACTACAGATTCAACATCGTAAATCCATGGAATGGTCTCTTTGACAAGACTGGTGTTAACTGGCAGGATGAAAAAGTTACAACTATTGATAAGTTAAATAAAGCTCCTGTTAAAGCTAATGATAAAATTGTAGTAAACTTCAATGTAACAACAAAGAAAGCTTCTTCAACAGTATCTATCAAGGCTGCTAAGTCTAAGGTTTCAGTTGCTCCATCTAAGTCTGCAACAGTTAAGTACACAGTTAAGGGTACATCAACAGTTAAGGCTACAAGCAACAACAAGGCTGTAACAGTTAAGGTAAACAAATCTAAGAAGAATGTTACAATCACAGCTAAGAAGACAGCAGTTATGGGCAAGACAGCTACAATCACACTTAAGGCTGGTTCTAAGAAGTCTACTATTAAAGTAACTGTTGCTAAGACAGCAAATGTTAAGAAGAAAAAGACAGCAAAATACACAGTTGCACTTGCAAAGGTAACTAAGAAAGTTAAGGCTAAGAAGATTAAAGTCTCTGTAAAGAACAAGAAAGTTGCAAAAGTCACAGTTAAAAAGACTGCAAAAGGACAGGTAACATTCCAGGTTAAGGGACTTAAGAAAGGTAAGACAACTGCTACACTTAAATATGGTAAGAAGTCCGCAAAAGTCAGCGTAGTAGTTAAATAATATTTAATAAGTTTGAATTCCCACAATTAAGGAAAACAAATCGAAAGAGCTTTCAGGGAGGGCACACCAACAGGTGTGCTCTCTTTGTGTTATGAACAGATAAAGAGTAGATTGAAGATGTCCGATTGAGTATGCAACAGGTGTTTATAAATGCCGTATATATTAAAAAACATGTATAATATATCTAAAAGTCAGGATATAAATATTAACAAAAATATAATAAAATATGAATATAATAATAACAGTTCAGCTATAAAAATATATCGCAATATTTGAGTTTGCCAATTCTATTGCTATATTTATGATAAAACTGTTACTTATAAAAGGCATAAAATGAATTAAAATTATGTGAGAGGAGATTTATATGAGAAAAATAACAAAAAAATTATTAGCTGCTGCATTGTCAACTGCTATGGTTGTTACATCGTTTACAGGTGTAGGTGCAGTGAATGGTGCAAAGCCGGCAAGTGCGGCAGTAAGTTCTGTCTGGAAAGAAGACGGTTATCACGCTTATCTTTATTATCAGACAAAGACATGGGATTACAGAGATCCGCTTAAAACAGGAAAAGAATATTCTTATGTGCAGGCCGGTGGTCAGGATGTGACAGAGAAAGCAGAGATTACGGATGTTCTTTTAAAAGAAGGTGACGGAGAGTACACTGTTAAGATTTCAGGTGTTGACCTTACAGGAGCAGATGCGTTTAACATGATGGGAATTTCGACAGATATTCCTCTTAAATCAGCAGACAGCATAAAAGTCACAGATGCAACATTAAAAATTGATGGTAATGAGGTAGAGGGAGCAGCAGGAGTAGAACTTCCACATACAAAATCATATGAGGCAAATGGTTATAGTGTATTCAGTTATACAGGTTATGACGGATGGAATCTTTCAAGCACTATTCCTTTCAAGCAGGGCAAACTTACAACAATGCCTAAATCCGATATTGAGATTTCATTTAAGATAACAGGTGTTCCTAAGTTTACAAAGACATATGGAAAAAAGGCTGGAGCTACATTTACAAGCGGAAATTATACATATAAGGTAACAACTGCCGCTACAGAAGATACAAATGGCAAAGTTGCAATTACAAAGCTTTCTACAAAGGGAAAGAAAGCAAAGACAATATCAGTTCCAAATACAGTTAAGGCATCAGGTGCGACATATACGGTATCTGCTGTTAATGCAAATGTTTTCAAAGCAGCAAAAGCAACATCTGTTACACTTGGAAAAGGTGTGACAAAAATTGCATCTTCAGCATTTGCAAATTGCAAGAAACTTACAAAACTTGTGGTAAACGGTAAATTATCGTCTGTTGCAAAGAATGCATTTAAAGGATGTACCAAAAAGATTAGCATTTCAGGAAGTTCAGTTGATGCAAATGCTAAAAAGATTAAGGCAGCCGGTGCTAAGAGCATTAAAAAGGTTTATACACCTATTTTTGCCACAAAATATGCTACAAGTGGACTTGTGAGCGGAAAAGCTGGAACTGTTGCAATTACTGCTGAAAATGTTAAGAGTGTGACAAAGGTTACTGCTTCAAGTGCAGATGAAAAAATAATCAAAATTAAGAATGAGAAAACATCAGGTCTTACATATTCTGCTGAGATATTTGGTGTAGCTGCCGGAAGTGCAAAGGTTACATTTAAGATTGCATATAAGAGAATGGATGGAAAAACAGCAACAAAGACTATTACAAAAGATGTAACAGTTGCAGATGGCGGTTTTTACGGACATCTCGAAGATAAAGATATTACACTCCGTGTGAAGCTGCCGGAGACTTCAACAAATGTCGGTGAAGAGAGAACAGTTTCGATAAAGGGCGGGACTTCAGCAAACATGATTGTTAAAGACAACGGTACTGTTCGTAAAGATGTTTCTACACAGTGGCTCATCGAAAATGAGATGGGGGAGGGTGTAAACCTCGGAAATACTCTTGAAGCTACTTTAGGAACTTATGCTGACAAGGTTGCTGCTACAGATGCTACAGTATTTGAGCAGGCATGGGGGCAGCCTATTACAACAGAAGCTTATATCCAGTCACTCCGTTCATATGGATTTAATACTATCCGTATTCCTGTAGCATGGTCAAACATGGATTCAGAGGATGGAACATATACTATCAATGAAAAATATCTTGGTCGTGTGGAAGAAGTTGTAAACTACGCATTAAACTGTGGTATGTATGTTATTGTCAACGATCATTGGGATTCTCAGTGGTGGGGACAGTTTGGTGCGTGCAAGGAAGATGCTGACGGAAATAAGTTTGCCGATGAGACAAAACGTGCAGAGGCATGGAAGAGATATGAGAGATACTGGACACAGATTTGTGACAGATTTAAGGATTATTCAGATCATCTCATTTTTGAAGGTGCAAACGAGGAACTTGGTGACAGATTAAACGACGCAATCTATGAAAGTGGTTATTGTGTACCAAAAGATGACAATGATACAAAGGCTATCTCAGGAAACCTTACAGAGGGTGAGAGATACGAAATGGCAAATAAGATTAACCAGAAATTTGTAGACATTGTCCGCAGTACAGGCGGAAACAACGCATACAGACATCTCCTTATCGCAGGTTATGATACAAACATTGACAAGACTTGTGATGACAAATTTAAGATGCCAACAGATACAGCAGAAAATGGAACTACTAAACTCAGCGTTTCAGTTCATTACTATACACCATGGGATTTCTGTGGAGATGGTGGCAGCGGTATCTATACACAGAAAGACAAAGAAGCAACAGAAACATACTTCACAAAGATGGATAAATTCTACAATGCAGGATATGGAATTATCATGGGTGAGTTCAGTGTTTGCAATCCAAAGCAGGAGGGTGTTGCACATTGGTTAAATGATACAATGACTATTGCAGCTAACCATCATATTTTACCTGTACTTTGGGAGACAAATCAGTATATGGATAAAGACAACTGCAGGATGAGATACAATGACATTGCTGTACTCTACAATACAATCACAGGTTCAAAAGGGGATACGAGTTCAAAGATAAACACAAACGGAACAACAACAGACGGTTCAATCGCAGATTATCTTGAAACAACAAATGTAAATAACCTCAAAGCAGGCTTTGAATGGACAGGAAAGTGGTACAAGAACGGCGGTGGAAACCTCGTAGGAGATGATATATACACAACAGAAGAAGGTGGAACAAAGGTAACAAAAGGTTCTGTTGAAGCATTTGTACCTGAGTCATCATCAAAATCATCAATTGACGGAGATACAACAGAGCTTGGCTTTAATGACTGGGGCTATCAGGCATTCTTAAAGATTGATTTATCTAAGTATAAGAAGCTGGTTGTTGCATTTAACTTCTTAGATATATCAGATACAGAAGACTTTGTCGGAACAGTGACTATTGGAACATCAGACAAAGTTGGCGGAAGCGGAAAGAATACATATGACCTTAAGTATTCAGAATTCCACGGAAAAGGAATAGTACTTAATGATACATTGTTAAAAGCACTTGAGACAGAGCCATACCTCTATATAACATTTGCAGGAAAACCTGCAGTGACAGGAATTACTGTTTACGAGGGTTAAAATCTTAACAGATAGTGTAAAGAGAATATTTTGTATAGTGTATCACTGACTTTTAGTTAAATAAGCATTAAAACAAGCCGAATACAGAATAAAGTATCTGCGTTCGGCTTGTTTATTTATTTCTTAAAACCGGTTATGCTGATTATTTTCCACAGTTCTTTTTATCAATCTGCTGATTAAAAGCATAAAAGTTTCGACAGTCAAGGTTTTCCTGAGTGCGTCTGAGACATTCGCCAAATCTCTGGAAATGAACAATTTCTCTTTCTCTGAGGAAACGGATAGGTTCTGCAACTTCAGGGTCTTTTACTATACGAAGAATGTTATCATAAGTCAGGCGGGCTTTCTGCTCTGCCGCCATGTCTTCATAAAGATCGGTTATTGTATCACCGGTGCTCTGAAGCTGGCTCGCACTGAAAGGCTCTCCACTTGCTGCCTGCGGCCATATGGCAAGTGTGTGGTCAATATAGTATTTATCAAAGCCGGATGCCTTGATTTCTTCCGGTGTAAGATTTTTTGTAAGCTGTCTGATAATGGTAGCAACAATTTCAAGATGACCGAGTTCTTCGGTGCCGATGTCAGTAAGAGCACCCATGACACGGCGGTCGGTCATACTGTAACGCTGTGAGAGATAACGCATAGCGGCACCAGCCTCGCCATCCGGACCACCGTAGTCGAGGACTGATGATATTACGAAAAGGCTTGAATTTAGGGGGGTGTGAGGAGTTATGGTTTTTGTTTGAGCAAAATATATCTTGCCGGATAGGCTGTAATCTTTGCTGGTTGCACTGGATATGTGAGCAATAATGCAATACAAAACTTGTCGGAATCCGACAGAATAAAATAGTTGCAAATATTTTTAATATTGTATATAATGAACTTAACAAGAGAGCCGAACGCTAGGTGCAGACTAGCCGCCGGCAAATAAGATGTTTATATTTAAAGTAACGCCTTACTTTGCTAGAGCTGGGGCGTTACTTTTTGTGTGTTATCGTATATACAAGAGTAATAACTGCACAAAGCATAATTACAAATGTGAATAAATCGCTATATGTAACCATTGGCATCAGCTCCCTTCCTTTGTAAGTCCGGCAACTGTCGTAGCACCCTTCGGCTCCCTGATTAAGTTCATTATTAAGTTATCGGTATTATAGTACATATGTTAATAATTGGCAATAGAGAACCCCTGAAAGTCTGGTCCACTTTCAGGGGTTTTGTTCAAAATGGAACATATTATGTGTCTGATGCCATTATATCATATGCAAAATCTATTTGCAATTTACAAGCGATATATCATCATTCAAAACCACGGTCATTTCCTGCGTTTCCTTATTCCAGACAAAATGGTCTACGACTTCCAGTAAAGCATTATGCTTTTCCATATCATTTGAATTTTCATCTTTTATAATATCAATCAATCCCTGAAAATCAACATCTTTGTGAACTGATGCAGGGTGAACGGTGATAGTGGCGGATTCAAGTTTTTTGTTTAACTCTGTGCGTCTTTTCAAAATAAGTTCTTTATTTGCTTTGTATTCTTCTAAGGTGTCTATCTCATTTATATACGCATCTTTGATACGCTTCATTTTTGTATCAAGTGATTTGAGTTCTTTTAATATATATCCCCGTTCTGTATTTTCGGTATTGATTACATTTAGATTATAATTGTAAAAATATCCTGAGCCGGATAGTTCTTCGAGGATGGAGAGAACTTCTTTTTCAGCATTTTTCAATGTGATGCCATTTCGTGTAGAACAGAGCCCTTTTGAATATTTCCAGCAACAAAAATTTGGAACTGTTTTAGTACCACCGTGAGCGAAACCGAGTGAAGCACCACATTTTGAGCATTTAATCATGCCGGACAACCAGTTGGCAAGGAGTGGAGCAGGGCGGCGTTTCTTGTTATATCCCGTGCGGAGTCTGTCGTGTGCTCTGCGGTTTGCAGCCTTTGAGAATTGTTCTTCAGATATGATAGCTTCGTGTTTGCCGTCAGATATAATCACATCATCAGGATTTTTTCTTTTATTACTCTGTTTGTTAAAAAAATTCCACCGGATTTTTCCTATATAAAAAGGGTTTTCAAGTATATATCCGATAACACGGGTTTCAAAAAGGGATCCTCTTGCAGTTCTATAGCCGGATTGATTCAGCCTTGCGGCTATGTCACCCATCGGGATATTCTGCTCTGTGTACATATTAAAAATCTTTCTGACAATCTCAGCACCTTTGGGTTCAATCTGTGGTATCTTATCTCTGCCACGCTCTTTGATATAACCGATAGGGACATTTGAATTGTAGCCGCCCTTTAAGGCTTTTTGGGTCATTCCACGCATAACTTCACCTGAAAGATTATACAGATAAAACTCGTCACTCCATTCTATGACCATCTCGATAAGGCGACCGTACATACCTTCAGTGATGGGTTCAGAAATACTTATAATATCAACATTACATTTCTTTCTGAGGACTGATTTATAATAAGTGCTTTCATCAATGTTTCTGGCAAAACGAGAGAACTTCCAGAGAAGGATTGCATCGTAAGGATGTGACTTTTCTTTGCAGGTCGCAATCATTTCCTGAAAAGCCGGGCGTTTATCTGCTTTCTTGCCGGAAATACCCTTGTCTTCCTGATAAATTCGTGTAAGCAGCATATTGTGCTGTTCGGCATAATCCTTAATGAGTCTTATCTGACTCTCCGGAGAAAGTTCTTCCTGTTTGTCAGTAGAGACACGGATATATGCACAGACTTCTTTTAACTTTTCACTCATGCGTCTTCCTCCTTAAAGTTGAGTATAAAAAATAAGCCTATACAAAAGAAGTGGCTTATGTTAAAATAAATATGCGTTATCTTTATATTTTAGCCATATTCTTTTGTGGGTAAAGTGTAAGGTCTTGACCGCCCGCAAAGGGCGGTCTTTTTGTTATATTAAATATACCTCATTTATATCTGATTGATTTGTTGTTTTAAAGCATCCTGCAATATCTGAGAGAAATTTAATCCTCTTTCTAATGCGGCGGCATTAAGCCACGCAGGAAGTGTTACTGTACGGTTTACTGATTTATTTACATTTGCCATTCTTATAGATGGCATATAAACATCAATCAATGCTGATTTTTGATTTTTTTCTAAAGTAATATCAGATAAATGTGTTGGTTCCGGAATAGGTTCGTTGTCTTCCTCAATTCCTAACATTGTGACTCCCAATAATTCTCTGGCAGATAAAAAAGCATCGTTTTCATCTTCTCCAGATGTGGCAGTATCTAAATCTGGAAACTCTACGGCAATTTCACAACCGTCCTCATAAGTGAAGATAGCAGGATAGATATAGCGTTCAACTTTCTTCTTGTTTGACATATAGGTCACTCCTTATAATTTTTTAAGACTTCCCTTGATGTAATTTGCATTATCGTTACCGCCTTACAACTATACGATAACAAATATAATTATATTTGTCAATTAAATATAACAAATATTTTTGTATTTGTTATGCTTTCTATTTCTAAAATATGGATTATTTACAAAATTAGAAATATATTGAATAACTAATTAATGAATAAGATAGGGTTTACAAAACAAAATTATTGCGTATAATATAAATAAAGATATTTTTATGGTGGGGCGTTGTGCGAATTTACGCTCTTTATTCAGTGAAAGGAGGTATATTATGAATAAAGAATACACGGATATTGATAGAAAGAATGATTTCAACTTTTTCTTAACTCATTATAATGAGTTTTATGAAAAGTATGGTTATTGTTGTGTGGCTATTAGATTTAATGAAATTTTGGGAGTATATAAAAGTATTCAAGAAGCAATTAATATACTTTCCAATCAGTATGAATTAGGGGAATATATAGTTCAGGAATGCAATGGCGATGAAAGTGGTTATACCAATTATATATCATCTTGGCAATTAATTAGTGTGTAGGGGAGAATTTTAATGAACAAAAGAATATTGTCTGTTTTCACAGAAAAATATACAAAAATAGAAAATCGTTTATTAAATAAAGTTGTTTTATGTGCAAATGAAATTGTAGATCAAGCATTAGCTCAATGGGATACTGGGGCAACAAATACTTGCATTTCAGAGGAAATTGCAAGTAGATATAAATTGAAGCCTATTTCTTATGCACAATCAAAAACACCTTCGGGAGTATTGACTGCACCGATATATTTAATGGATATTATTTTGAATAATGAAGTTATATTTACTGATTGGAATGTTATGGGGAGTAAAATTGGAGCGCAGGGTATAGATATTCTTATTGGAATGGATATTATATCAAAAGGGGATTTTGCTATATCCAATTATGACGGGAAAACTCAGTTTTCTTTTAGATTACAATCGCAACAAGATGTGGATTATAAAAATGGAGAATCTAATGACACAAATAAAGACACCTGATAAGGTGTCTTTATTATTTTATCTGTCGGAATCCGACAAAACAATATGATTATTTCAATGTTCATTAACAGCCTCCATCTCGTCAACACTCATATCTCCATAAAAGTCCTGATTTTGAATATGCCGCATTTCATGCCAGTATGCTTCAAGTCTTCTTTCATAAGATAGTCTTGCGTTTAGAAATATGCTGAAGCTGCCATCATCATTTATAGTTACAACCGCTGGAACAGAATTTCCGAAGTCTAAGATTTGTACATTTATATTGTAGTCATCGTTCAGATGCATCACCCCCATTGTATATTATTCACCCTTTTCTTTTCGTTTCAATGCCATCAACATACTGTGTACAGTCTGTAAATCCTCCGGCTCGGCATCCTGGGCGGCATCAAAAAGAAGTGAAAGTTCTTTATTATCATATATTTTCTGTGCAATCCTGCTTGTTTCAGGATTGAGATAGTAGGATTGATTTTTTTCAGTTGTTTTGTCTTCTATTAAGTCGGAGCGGTTAATATCAAAATATTTTGCTAAAATATCTACTTTATCCATGCGTGGTAAGCGTGTTCCATTGCACCAGGTTGATACAGAGGATTTGTTGAATCCTAAATCGTTTATTAAATCAGCCTGATTTTTATCATGTAACTTCATATAATGTTTTAAATTTTCAGCAAATATTTTTTTATATCTATCGTCAAGCATTAACTTCACCTCATTTCTGTTTTTAAAAATAATAATACTACAATATGTGGAAAAAAGCAATGGAAAAGTAGAAAAAGTTTACAAAAAGCATTGACATCTACAAAAAGTAGAGGTATAATATAATTGTAACAAGGAGTTAGCAAAAAGAAAGGAGTAAAACGATGGCTAAGAAACATAAGAAACAAAAAAAGCTGTCAGTTAAAGAAGTAATCGAGTTGATTATTGAAGCAGCAACCGCCATTGCAGCATTGATAGCAGCGATTAAGTCTTAACTAACAGCTAGGGTGGGAGGGGCGAAAGCCCCAACTGCTTAAATCTTAGCACATTGTATAATATAAAGCAATGAGAAATAAAAAAAGTAATGTTTTGTTTTATTTGTTATCACTTAACATAGTGTTTGGGATAGCAAATGACTGGCACATTGTAAGCCGTATTCTTACGATAGGAAATGCAATACTGTTACTGTTGGAATGTGGCTCAGAGTTGATGAATGGATTGAGAAGAGAGTGAAAGTAAACGGAAAGGAAATGATGTGATGAATGGAATGGATAAATTGAGAAGTTCGATAATAGTTCTTCTTTGCTGTCTTGTTGTAATCGGAGCACTTAAAGGTATGCTTTTGATTATGAAAGTAGCTATAGGGATTTTGGCAGTATTTTTATTGGTACTGATATTAAGAAAAATATTTATAGAAGATTAAAAAATGCCCCCGGAAGTATTTGACACTTTCGGGGGTTTTGTCTGTTAACGCTCCCAGACTGGTAAGGAAGGGAGGTGTTTATCATGGTCTATTATTTCCTTTTGTCTACCAACATTATAAAATATGCAAAGATGATTTGCAATATGCGTATTATAATTAATGTTTGTCGGAATCCGACAAGCTAAAAAAGGTAGATGTTTAAACGACATCTACCTTAACTAATAAATGAAATAGGTGGGGTGACAATCCCACATCTCTTTAAGACCACAAGGGCGTGACGGCTGCCTGTTCCGTCCTCAGATTTCATTTATATAAGTTTATGTTTTTCATACTTTATTATACACTGTAAATGAAAAAAGTCAATATATTTATATTGCTTTGGCACGACTGTTTTCAATGTAATTGTTAAGTTGAGAATCTCTTAATGGGATACATTGTACGAAAAGATGCCTTACCGTCATTTGATATACGAACAGCAACGGATGTGTTTTTTGATTGCTTTTTTATAAATGATATACTACTGTCTTTAGGATTAGTACTTATAAAATCTGGATTGGATATTATAGATGGAATATTTTCAAAACATTGTTTAAATTGTTCTGGAGAATCAAAATCCGAAATATGTTTTTGAATGTGTTTTATACGATTTTTCCAAAAAATAATATCAGTGCCAGCTATCATGTTTTGTGCAATATTAGGGTTTAAGTCTTTTACAAGTGTAATCAATTTGGAATTTATAACACCTATAGAGACAGCTTTAGAATTATCCTTAAATGTGTTGTCGTCTAGTTTATTTACCTTTTTCATACATGTATTCCTTTTTATGTTTTTTATCTCATTCGCCCTTCTCTTTCCTCTTCGTGACCTCACGAAAATGGTTAAAATATTTCTTGTTTATTCGTCCTCGTCTTCTTCATCATCAGAATAACTATCGTCTGAATAATTACCATTAGTTTCGAGCGAAGCACGATATTCACTTGCAAGCATTGTGCGATTGAATTCAGCGGTTGGTTCTATTTCTTCAACGAGCTTTTCAAGTTCATCTATTGATACTTTGAAGAACTCTTTACGAAGATTAACTTTATTTACTCGTTTATCTGTAAGCATCTGATGTAACTTGCTTTCAAGGGCAACTGCATCTTCTGAGAATATGAAGCTGTGGACATCGAATTTGAATGGCACACTTGCACTTCCAAGTTCGTTTACTCTGTCTTGTGGTTCAAGACGGCGTGTCATTCCGACCTTAAATACATCTTCGCCAAACGAACCAAGATTACTTATTATGTAAACAGTTCCAGCTTTACCATTCTGTAGGTTAGATATTTCTTCTTTCTTTAATACAACATCAGATAATTGATTTTGTAATTCAAGTATTCGTTTGTTGAGAATATCCATTTCTTCCTGAGCTGCATTTTTAAGCTGTTCTTTGACCTTATCAATTTCAGCTTTGTATTTGTCCTCTTCTTTTGCAATCTTTTTCTTTTCTGCTTCCAGTGCTTTGAGTTCGGCTGCTTCCTGACGCATCTTTTCTTTTAATGCAAGCTGTTCCTGCTTTTCTTTTTCTTTCTTTACATAATAGTTATATTCAATTTTGGCAGCATTTATAAACAGGTATTCAAGCTGGCCTATAAATTTTGTAAGAGTGCCGTATATCTGTTGGTTGCCATTGCCGGCAATCTCAAGATATTTCATCGTGACTTCTTTTATTTTATCTGTAGCTTTGTCTATTGTGCCATATTTCAAATCAGATAAAATATTTTGAAGTTCTGAACGCAATGCGATAACCATAAGCGAGTACATTGCTTTGTTTGATTTTGTAGTGTATCTTGAGGAATATTGTTCCATCAGCTTTGTTATCTGTTTGTCGTTTTCACGGTAGGCTTTGCGAAGTTCTTTTGAGTTCATGTATTGTAAATGCAAAAATACTGATGGAGCATAGGCATCAACAAGATTAAGGTCTTCTTGTTTGAAAGTTAGAAGTTCGGAAGATGGATCATATTCAAAGAAATTATTGATAGAG
>OGMH01000587.1_pt1 | contig 18171 bp, 18 predicted proteins | sample 1573191 | NCBI WGS metagenome assembly OGMH01 (sample SAMEA2581978, study PRJEB24529) | metagenome | biome: Human gut stool | place: China | collected 2011 | reverse complement strand
TTTCTGCATTGATTCCACTGATCCCGTATTATATCTATGTGACACGGAAGTGGAAGAAACAAGGGAAGATAGTGATGTAAAAGTTCACAAAGATGAATGCAAAATAATAAATGACGAAGAGAGCGGAGCAGAAAAAGTTCTGGCTCTCTTCGTCATTTTCCAGGTGTTCTTCAAAAAGGGGGAGAACTGGTGAGCATTATTGTAGATATTGTAGGCACAATAAAAGATATTCACATTTTTATAAACAAAAAAGTAGAGTTATGAACAATAAACACATTGAAAATTGAGTAGAGCCAATGTATTCTAGAACTACTTCAATCTATGGAGTATCTGAATTCAGAATAAAAAACAATCAATTGCTTATTTCAAAGCACCGATTCAAAAAACAAGAAGAAAAAACAAAAAGAAAAGGAGTTGTTTTATTTAAATGCGAAAAACAGGAAAAGCATCAAATAATATAATTAAGATTGTGTACATACTTTTGGCAATTATATGGGTTGCAGTCAGTTTGCTATTCTTTTTGGTAGGCAGTAATTTGGGTTCAGTTGGCAAAGTACTTTATTTTCTTCCAACGGTTGTAATGCTGGTTGTAATTGTAGTGGGAATTATACATTTATCAAAAGATAATTACAAAACCAGAGATGCTGTAGTACTTGCGGTATTGCCGTGGATTTTTATAGTTGTTGAATTTGCCGTGTCAGTGAGTCAGGATGCCAGTAGAGCAAGCATTGAAGTGTTCATGGGTTCTTTCTTTCAGGGCGTTATAACTGGAATCGTAGGAATTTTGATTTTTATTGTGAAATACACAAAACAGGATATCCAGGAGAATGAAAAATTAAGCAAGATATTAGATAACATGATGAAGGCAGTATATGCAATTGCAGCAGTTATCTGGGTTATTTTAAGCATCTTTTTATTCACGAGACTTAGAGAGCCTGTTACAGGTGCAAAGATAATTATCTACTTTATTCCATTATTAGTAGTTCTGGCAATTATCGGAAGTCAAATTTATTTCCTTATGAAAGAAAAGCATACAATGATAAATGCTTTAATTGTTACAGTATTAGGATGGGTTTTGGCAATTATTGGATTCATGAATTTATCAAGCAGAGATTTTGATTCATTGGGAGTTGCAATGTTCGTAGGATATATGTTTCCGGCACTGGCAGTGGGAATACTTGGAATAGTAGTTGTAGTGCTGACTGCAATGAGAAGAAAATACAGTAAATAAGAAGTGCGGATGAACCTGTGGAGAGGAGTCTTCGCAGGTTTTTTTGGCAAAATAAAAAGTGAAGCTCTTCCTGTGAAGATTTCTTGTTTGAATGGCAAAATGGAAAATATGAATATACCTTACGAGGTGGTCGTTTAGTAGCGATGTTTACAGTAAAATTTACGCCTACCGCAGCAGGTATGAGAATTCAGGTTACACAGCAGGATGGACAAAGATACTCTTGAATAGGGGGATATACAGGAAATAATAACGTAAAAGGACAAGATATTGAATATAGAGAGCGGAGTTTTGTAGATTTACAGAACTTCGCTTTTTTAAAGATAATACAGAACTGATTAAGAGTTTCAATTTATACAGAAAACAGTTTCAAAAAGTGAACAAATAAAGAAAAATGAAATTAATAGAATATGGTTTAATTAAATCAGAGAAAAGAAGACAAGTTGTTATTTTCTTATTATAAAATTTTTGCGTCTGAAAACAAATAAATATTGCCGACGAAAATGGACACATATTGTAAGAATATAGTGAGAAAAGGTAAAATTAAAACAATAAAATCGAAAAATAAAAGAGGAGGAAAAGAATATGTATTGTGGAAATTGTGGAACACAGAATGATGACCGTGCAATGTTTTGCCAGAGTTGTGGAGCAAAACTAAATGGAGGAGGAAATCAGAATCAGCAGCAATATGTTGGATTTGGACCAGGTGGTCAAAGTACAGGATATCAAAGTATGGTATATGAATCAAAAGGAATCGGAAAAACAGCAATGGTTGTTAAAATTGTTTCGATGGTTCTGTGTACTATTACAGCGTTATTTTTCTTTCATGCGGCGGATGAAGCAAAGTATTCAATACGGGCATGGTCTTATGCTCTACAAACGGGTACTTCATTGTCAAGTATCTATTCAACGATAGGAACACTTTTTATAATCGGGGCAATTGTAGACTTGATTGGACTTGTATTGTATTGCATTTCCTGGGCTAAAATTGACCGTTCAAGTATTACAGCTAGTTGTATAGGATTAACACGAAGCTATCAAATATCGGATATCACAAGTGTCAGGGCATTTGGAAGTTTTGTATTTATTCATGGAAATTCAGGAACGAGAAGAATAATTGTAGATGATCCTAAGAAAGTACAGGGAATTTTAGAGAGTATGATATATAGAGTTTGATTAAAGAGAAAAAGATTATTGCAGTAACGGAGTTTTGTAAATTTGCAGAGCTCCGTTCTTATTATCAGAAGAGGAGAAAAATACATGGATGAATTATATGTAGTTGTTTTAGAAATTAGTGCTGAAAGTGATGGTTATTATGTAAGAGAAAAAATAAATGAAAAAGTAATTATGGATTCACCGGTGCATAGATATGATGGATTTGAGTTTAGAATATTTGTTGAAAAGAAGAATCAGAAATATTTTTGAAGATGTAATTTTTGTGATTGAAAGCAAGGGAGAAAATCGTTCGGATATAGAGGCTTTTAAGGCAATATAAAGGAGCAAAATTTGACAGGGCAGTTTTTAAATTGCAAAATTTTTGCGTCTAAAAACGAATAAAAACTGCCGACGAAATCTGACACATATTGTAAAAATATACTAAAAAAAGGTACAATTAAAGCAATAAAATGGAAAAATAAAACAAAGAAGGAGGAAAAGAGGATGTATTGTGGAAATTGCGGAACACAGAATGATGACCGTGCAATGTTTTGCCAGAATTGTGGAGCAAAGTTAGAAGGAAGAGCAGGAGGTAATCAAAATCAGCAGTGGCAGCAAAATATTGATTATAGTTATCAGAATGAAATTCCTGGGCAGGTTTCAATTCAGGGAAAGAAAAAAGGAAAATTGAAAATTCTGATACCGGCTATAGCAGTAGTAGCTGTTGTGTTGATTTTGATATTTAGTTTAACTGGAAGAAGAGGGTATAAAAAAACAGTAGAAAATTATGTGCAGGGGGCGCTGGATGGAGATATAGAGAAAGTAGTCAGTGTAATACCAGAGGGCTATATGGAGTATTACGGTGTGGACAGATCAACAGTAATTGATATGGTTGAGGAAGCACTTGATGATAGTGGGCTCTATGATTTATTAGATGAAGACTGGGAATTCAACTATGAAATTGGAGATGCAGAAGATATTAAAGGAGCGGAATTACAGGAAATAAAAGATGATTGCAGTGACAGTGGAGTTAAGGTATCTGCTGCAAAATCGGTAGATTTAAAACTTACTGTTACAACAGAAGATGGACCAGAATCTGAAACGGTTTCCATTCCACTTATAAAGGTAGGGCGTAAGTGGTATATCAATATTGAAGAATTTATGGGATTATTTTATTAAAACCTCATAGCAAAAGCGAATCATACGAAAGTAAAATTGAGAAAAGAGGATGAGTTTATGCAAAGAACAAAAATTGGAATTTCAGCAGGATTGTTAGGTGCAGGAATTTATTTTACAGGATTATTCAGTGGTTATTTGATACCGATAATTTTGACGTTCTATGTACTTTGGTTTGAAGAGAATGGATGGTTGAGAAGAACAGCAGTAAAAGCCGTTTCAGTCATGATATTCTTTTCTATGATTACATTATTTGTAAATTTGTTTCCGGATTTCTTAGGAATTATCAGTAGTTTTGTTGGAACTTTTGGTGTTGAATTTTATTATTCTTCAGTAAATAGTTTATTTGATTCCATAGTTAAATTGATTGATTTAATGAGAAATATTTTGATTTTAATATTGGGATTCAAAGCATTTGGACAGAGTACAATTTATATTCCGGTTATTGATAATTTACTGAGTAAATATATGCAATAAAAGAGAAGGGACAGCAGAAGAAGCAATTGTAGTAGATATTCTGGGAACATTTACAATTAGATTAGAGTTATCGGATGGTAAAGGAAAAAAGCTTTATAGTGCAAAATTCCTCTGTGAAGTGCCATGATTCCATACCATTTTATCTGTTTTCAGAATTTCAAAGAATGATTTCAATTTATCATTAAGCCTATAATGTTGAAATTTTATCAGCATGGTTTAATAAAGACAGAAAAACAAAGGAGGACAAATGATATGAAGAAATCAGAAAAGGCAATGGGTGTATTAATTGGTTTTATATATGTGGTACTGGCAGGGGGCTGGATTGCTTCAGGGATTCATTATAAAAGTTTTGCATTGATGTTGATGCAGACTTCAAAGATTGGAATTGTGTATTATGTGCTTCCTCCGGTTGCAATTGTATTTCTTGCAGGAAGCAGTTTATGTGAGCTGGCAAAAAATAGAAGTATTGCCTTAAACGCTATTATGGGTATCATATTATCGCTTGCAATCTTTGGAGCAGGGATGTATAGTTATTCCAGATTAGAATATGGAACGAGAGATTATGTTTTGTATACAGCAAGTGCATACTTAATTATTTCAGCAGTCACAATTAGTGTATCGTTTATTTTAATGATGTTGAATTCGGCAAAGAAAAAAATGAAAACGAATTAGAAAAGCAGAAAATGAAAAAGATGTATGAGAAAATATTTCAAGTGCGTCTTTTTTTAAAGAAAATCATAAAAAATAGAGTAAATGAATATACAGATGAAAGAATTTGTTTTAAAATAGATAATAAGAAAAAACGAACAGGAGTGATTAACGATGGCATTTTGGGATGATTTGGAAAAAAAAGCAACCGACGCAACTACGAATGTAATGTCTCGGGTAAAGGGCGTGTCGGATACTACAAGATTAAATTCAATGGTAGCAGAAGAAGAAAAGCGAATCAAAGACATCTATTTTAAAATTGGACAGACTTATGTAGCGTTACATGGTCAGGAAAATGATGCTGCATTTGTAAACCTGCTTAATGCGTTAAAGGTATCACAGTTAAAAGTAGAACAGTATAAGCAGGAAATTATGGATATCAAAGGCGTACGCAGATGTGAAAAATGTGGTGCAGAAGTTCAGAATGGAGCCGCTTTTTGTATGTCTTGCGGAACTCCTCTTCCAAGGATTCAGCCACAACCGGTGAATGTTGGAAGAACATGTAAGAAGTGTGGGGCAAATTTAGCACCGGGAGCTCGTTTCTGTACAAATTGTGGAACACCTTATGCGGAAGAAGCATCAGGAAGTCCAAGCGGAAATTCTACAGGAAATTCTACAGGAAGCGCTATGGGTAATTCATTTGGAAGTTCAAAGCCTGTAGAACAGCCAAATTATGAACCACAGCAAAGGGAAGAATCGGATTCTTATCAAGAGCCAATACAGAAAGAAGAACAGCTTCAAAAACAATGGGAAAATCCTGCAAAAAAAGTATGCCAGGCATGTGGAGCGGAACTTGGTGAAAATACCAGATTTTGTATTGTGTGTGGGGCACCAGCTGGACAAGCACCAAATAACGCAGAACAACCACAAAATATAACCGTAACAGTGTCTCCGGTTACACTTAGTAAACCAGAGACACAGGCAGTACAAAGTGAACCGGCAAGAACGAAGTTCTGTACAGGATGTGGTGCACCACTTGAAGATGATTCCCTTTTCTGTACCGAATGTGGAAAAAAGGTAGACTAAAAAAGAGATAAAGTGATAACCTGCAGGAAGAAATTTCTGTGGGTTATTTTTATGTAATGAAGCTGCAAAAATACTGCCGACAAAATCTGACACACATTGTAGAAGAAAATGAAAAAAGTTAAAATTGTAACAGAAAAGAAAAAGAAAGGGGGACTTTAAAATGCAGAAGTCGAGTAAAGTACTGAATATAATAATAGGAGTGCTGTATGCTCTTTTGGGAATCATATGGCTTATTTCAGGAATCTCTTCTTTAGGAAATGTACAGATTCTATTAGGAACGAATATACTGACATATGTGTGCTTGTTCCTTCCGGTATTGGTAGTATTTGCTATTATTGGTATTAGTTTGTATCGTCTGAAGAAAAACGAAAGTACAGGATTGATTGCTTTATTATGGGTAATCGCATCTGTTATAATGTTTTTTGTAGGAATTGTTTTATATAAGCAGTATACATCAGATGGAACATACTTTGAAACATTGTTTTATACGCTGGCATTTTATTTTGTGGCAGTAGAGTTGACTGTTCCTGGTGGAATTATTATTATGATATTAACAGCAATAAAGAAGAAAATAGAGCGTTAAATTAAGATTATGGATTACAATGAACTGATATCTTGTTTTCAAGATACGATAAAAATGTCAGAAGATGAGCTTCAGGATGCAACTTTAGAAGCAATTGACAATACCTGTGTATTAAAAGAAAATATCTATGAAGAAGTATTTGAAAATTCAAATGTCAAAATAAAAGAAAGACCAGAAGATGCAGATGTATTTGTTGAAGTTAATACGACTTTTGCAACAGCAAAGGAATATTTGCAGGATGGAAAAGTAGCAGTTTTAAATTTTGCAAATCCGATATGTCCCGGTGGAGGAGTACAAAACGGTGCAATCGCTCAAGAGGAATGTTTGTGCCGGAGTAGTAATTTGTATTGCTGCTTAAGAGAGGAAAAGGTCTTTAAAGATTATTATCTGTATCATAGAAAGATGGATAATTATTTAAGTACAGACAGATTAATCTACAGCAAAGATATAACTGTTTTCAAAAATGACAACAGAATTCCGGCATTAATGCCTGCCAGAAACTGGTTTCAGGTAGATGTCATAACTTGTGCAGCGCCTTATCTGATTGGAAATGTAAATATTGACCAGAATTCATTAAAACGAGTCTTTTTGAAACGAATACAGAACATTTTAGATGCTGCAATTTTAAACCAGGTAGATACGATTATATTAGGAGCTTTTGGATGTGGAGCATTTAAGAATCCTCCGGATCTTGTAGCACAGGCTTTTTATGAAGTGATTTATGACTGGGATTATAAAAAATATTTTAAACGAATCGTGTTTGCAATTAAATCTACCAATATGAAGTGTAGAAATATTGAAATATTTTCAAAATATTTTATAATTAAATCAGTTTCAGAAGAATGTCTGATAGGGGATAAACAGTATTTCAAACAATGGCAGAAAACAAATCCGTATTTTGGTAAAAAGTTTTCAGTTCTGGGAGATTCAATTAGTACATTAGAAGGTTGTCATCCACAGGGATATAAAGTGTTTTTCAAAGATGAGATATGTAAAAGAACGGGTGTCGTAAAAGAAACCGATACCTGGTGGGGAAAAGTAATTTGTTTTTTTGGTGGAGAGCTATTAGTGAATAACTCCTGGTCGGGAAGCAGAGTGACAATGGTTCCCGAAAATTCTGAATTGTTTCCTTCTGCATGTAGTGATGAAAGAACAGGTTTTTTACATTGGGATGAAGAAGTGCCGGATGTGATTCTTGTTTATTTGGGAACGAATGACTGGGGATTTGGTGCACTTTTATCCAGAAGAGATAAAAGAAAAAAGACCAGACCTCAAATAGCAAATTATTCAAGATATCAGGAATTTGATTATGCTTATGATAATATGCTTAAGAAATTAAGACGAAATTATCCAAGTGCAGAAATCTGGTGTTGTACATTAGGTGTAACGGAAATGTCTTCAAATCCTTATTTTGAATTTCCTTATGAATATTGTGGAATGAATATAGAAGCCTACAATGGAGTAATCAGGAAAAAGGCAAAGAAGCATAAGTGTAATATAATAGATTTGTATGCAGAAAATCAACCTTATGATACCATAGATGGCACACATCCAAATAAGGATGGTATGAATACTTTGGCGAAAATGATAGCATCAAGTATGTTATGAAAAGATAAAAAACAATAAAAAATAATAGAAGAAAAGACTGGTGAAACCTAAAAGGATTATGATAGAAAGCGCAATGTATGAATTAAAACAAGACTTAAAACTATATGGAAAACCATTATTGTTAACAGCAATGGTACTTGTGGCAATGCAGTTGATTTTTCATGAGTTATGTCCTATGAAGATACTTTTAGGGATTCCCTGTCCAGGATGCGGGTTGACTCATGCCTGTCTGGATATTTTGACATTGCATTGGAAAAAGGCATGGAATTGGAATCCGGCAGGATTTTTGTGGGTACCGTCTATTCTTCTTTTATTGTGGATGCGATATATAAAACAGCATAGAATAAAATATGTATTTGCTTTTTTCTGGTTTACAGTCGGTATGACACTGCTGAATTATGTGATTAATTTTGGGAACATTATTGCAGAGTATAAGGCTTTGTGATAAAATTTCTATAAAAAATATTATATTTTTGTAAAAAACAAATGAGGAGGGGATCTCAATGAGATGCAGTAACTGTGGTGGAGAGAATGAGAGCGGCGTAAATTTTTGCCAGTACTGTGGAGCAAAATTAGAGCAGGAATCAAATTTCTCCCAAAACGATTTTGACAAGGGTCAGGCAGGACAAACAGGATATGATCCAAACTATAGCAATCAAGCAGAATACAGCAATCAAACAGATTATAGTAATAATGGAGGATATTCAGGACAGGCAGGATATTATCAATTAACAGAATCTCAGCTTCCGGAAGAATACAGACCACTTACCATGTGGGGATATTTTGGATATCAGTTATTATTCTGTGTTCCATGTGTAGGATTTATCTTTTTGTTAATTATTGCATTTGGCGGAACAAGAAATGTTAACCTTAAAAACTTTGCACGTTCTTATTTCTGTGTGTGGATTATAGCGGTAGTATTAATTCTTCTGTTCTCAGTAATCGGAGGCGGTTTTGCGACATTATTCAGTCTTGGATATTGATATTATTAAAAGTAGAGGGGATGTCCCCTCTATTTTTCTTCCTCTTGACAGTAATCCTCTTACCTGCTATGATGTCAACAAAGCAATTCTTAAATTCAAATTCAAATATATCTTTTTATTCAAAAATTTTTCCAAGATTGTAAATAATTCAAATTTTAGAAGCTTTTTAATGATTTCAAGCCTAAGACTTCCTCGTTATATGTAAAATTCCGTTAAAAACAGAATAAAACCTCGAAAAAAATGCAAAAAGTGTGAAAGTTTTGTGACCACAAAGTTTGACACATATTGGTTATTTGTTGAAAATTTATTAAAATAGATGACAAATAATGATATTATTATACATTTTTCGCAGGAGGGAAAGGCTATGAACAAAAGATTTGTAAAAAGACTGCTGGTGTTCTTTACCGTGTTATGTATGACAATGGCAATGACAGTGCCGGCACTCGCAGCAGGCAGTGGAACTAATGCCACAACAGATGACCCGGCAAACGGTATTCTTCAGGTAATGCTTGCATATGTGGATGATGGAGGCAACAGAACTTACTTTAGTGCCGGAACTTGTTTTATGGTTAATGAAGAATATGTTGTAACGAATAAACATGTATTTGATTTGGATACAACAGATTCAGACGGAGTAACACTTCGTGATACAATCGTAGAAACAATGGGACTGAAAAGTCTGAAAACAAATGATACTCACTTGAAGTTATATGTATTTGCAAACAGAGATACAAACGTAGAGGCAACTGTAGATGCAAATGCACAGAGTGAAGAACTCGACTTTGCAGCATTAAAGCTTTCAAGAAAAATTTCCGGAAGACAGTCATTAGTACTTGGTGACAGTGATTCTATTAAACCACAGGATACTGTATTTGCTTTAGGTTATCCGGCAGATTCAATTCAGAATAAACAGTCCAACACAAAAGAAGATGTATCTATTACAAATGGTATTATCTCTAAAGTGACTGTAACAGACAACGTTGATATTATTGAGCACACAGCTTCTCTTAACAATGGTAATTCAGGTGGACCACTTCTTGATGCTAATAATCAGGTAATTGGAATTAACGAATTTATCATAGGGCAGAAAGGATATTCCATCCAGATCAATCAGATTAAAGAACTGCTTGATACTTATGAAATTGCATACACAGACGGAGCAACAGGTGCTTCCACTTCTAATTCAAATGACGCAGAAGAGACAGAAGAGACAAAAGAACCAGATGCTTCAACAGAAGAAGAAACTACAGGTGAGGCAGAAGAAGAGAAAGCAACAGAACCAGATGCAGACCTTGTAACAGCACTTCAGAGTGAAATTACAAAAGCTAAAAAAATTGACCAGAAAAATTATACAGAAGAGAGCGCAAAAGTTCTTGATGATACAATTGGTTCTGCTGAAACAGTTGCAGCAAATAAAAAAGCAACAAATGACCAGGTTACAACTGCAACAAATGATTTAAAGACAGCAATTGATAATCTGGAAGAAAAATCCGGACCAAACATGATTATGATTGCAGGTATCGCAGCAGCAGTTGTAGTAGTTATTATTGTAATCGTAGTTATTATTGTAGTATCAAATGGCAAGAAGAAAAAAGCAGCACCGGCTCATAACAATATGCAGCGTCCAAATACACCACCGACCCGCCCACAGCCAGCTCCACAGCAGCAGCCACAGTACAGTCCGGTTGACCAGGGTGATTCCGGAACGACATTGTTAAACTCCGGTTCAGGCGAAACTACATTATTAAATGGTGGCGGCGGAAGTGCTTATCTTATCAGAAGAAAAAATGGTGAGAAAATTATGATTACTTCTCAGAACTTTGCAATCGGAAAAGAAAGAAGAAGAGTAAACTATTGTGTTTCTGATAATACATCCGTCAGCAGATACCATGCAATTATTACGAAAAAAGGTTCTGATTATTATGTGGCTGACCAGAAATCAAGTAACTTTACTTATGTAAATGGTGTACAGTTAAGCCCATATCAGGAAACACTGCTTACAGACAGATCCACTCTGAAATTGTCAGATGAAGAATTTGAATTTCATTTATCATAGTTGCTAAATGATTAAGAACAGTGTAGGTGAAAAAGATGGGATTTTTAAGTGTTTTACATAGTGATGTAGGAATAAAAAAGAATACGAATCAAGATTCTGTCTTAATTAAAGTGGCTTCTACAGACTACGGCGAGGTAATGCTTGCCGTGGTCTGTGATGGAATGGGCGGCCTTGCCAAAGGTGAGGTCGCCAGTGCCGCTTTAATTAAGGCTTTTTCAGATTGGTTTGAACAAGAATTTCCGGAAATTTTATACAACAAAAGAACCGAAAATGGAATTGACAGACTGGAACTGGAAAATGAAATGAATCAGCTTGTACTTGAAGTTGGCGAAAGAATCTCCAGATATGGAGAGATGTCTCACGTAGCAATGGGAACAACGGTGGCAGTGCTTCTGATGGCAGAGGGGAAATATCATATCTTAAATGTAGGAGATTCCAGAGTCTATAAACTGAATGAGACTGGATTAAATCAGCTTACAAAAGATCAGACCTTTGTTCAGAAAGAAATGGACCAGGGAAGAATGACTCCTGAAGAAGCAAAAGTACATCCACAGAGAAATGTACTGCTGCAGTGTGTTGGAGCAAGTGAAATTATTATTCCTGAGTTTTCACATGGTGAATACAAAACAGGAGAAGTCTATATGGTTTGTTCCGATGGATTTCGTCACGTCATTGCAAAAGAAGAATTTGAAAAACTTATGGAGCCGAAAAAAATGGATACAGAAAAGGCACTCAAAGATGTTGCCGTTTACTGTACCGAATTAAATAAATCGCGACAGGAGAAAGATAATATTTCAGTCATTCTCCTGAAAGTATGCTAGGGGATAAATGAATGCTGGAAATAGGATCGATTATTGATGGTAAATATAAAATATTAAATAAAATCGGCCAGGGTGGAATGAGCGTCGTTTATCTGGCCATGAATGAAAGAGCAAATAAACAGTGGGCAATTAAAGAAGTCCGAAAAGACGGCGTGAAAGATTATGATGTCGTACGTCAGGGACTGATTGCGGAGACAGACATCTTAAAACGTCTGAATCATCCACATCTGCCAAGTATTATCGATGTCATTGACAGAGATGATACCTTCCTGATTGTTATGGACTACATTGAAGGAAAGTCTTTGGACCACTGGTTGAAAAAGGATGGCGCACAGCCACAGGAAAAGGTAGTGGAATGGGCAAAACAGATTTGCGATGTATTAGGTTATCTTCATTCCAGAAAACCACCGATTATTTATCGTGATTTGAAGCCGGCGAATGTAATGCTGAAACCGGACGGTCAGATTATGATTATCGACTTTGGAACTGCCAGAGAGTTTAAAGAGACAAGTATAGAAGATACTTCTTGTCTTGGAACACAGGGATATGCAGCTCCGGAACAGTATGGCGGTCATGGACAGACCGATGCCAGAACAGATATTTATACACTGGGAGCAACCATGTATCATCTGTTGACAGGACATAATCCAAGTCTTCCACCGTATGAAATGTACCCGATACGAAGATGGAATCCAGCTTTGTCATCAGGTCTTGAAAAAATCGTATTGAAATGTACTCAGAGAAACCCGAATGACCGATATCAAAACTGTGCAGAGCTTATGTATGCACTGGAACATTACGGGGAATTAGATAGTGCATACAGAAGAAAACAATCAATTAAATGGAAATCCTTTGTTGCGTCCTGCGCATTAACGGTTGTGTCATTGGCAGGAAGTATCGGATTTAAAGTAGCAGAATCAAAAACAATTAAGAATAGTTATGATGGATACATCAGTGAAGCAACAAAAGTAACCACGCAGGAAGAGCGTGCAGATTATTATGAAAAAGCAATTAAAATAGATCCAGAACGAGAAGAAGGATATTTAGAATTGCTTGATCTGTTTGTCTATGGTGCGGATAAAAATGAACGTGATTTTAATCGTGACGAAACAGCAGAGATGACAGCAATTCTTGGATATAAAGGAACCGGAAACAGAACAAACGAAAGTTATTTTGAAAGAAATAAAGAAGGATATGACGAGTTTGCTTTCCGTATGGGAGTGTATTACTTCTATTATTATGAAGGAGGCGGAAGCGCAGGAAAATCGATGGCACAGCCGTGGTTTGAAAAAGCACAAAAAGGAACAACCTTAGATGCAGACAAATTACAGCTTGCGGAACGTTTTGCAAAGATTTCCGGATATTATGCTTCTTTAGATTCAAGTGATGAGACCGGATATGGAAGTTCTGCTTCTTATGGTGATTATTGGACAGACCTTACCAATCTTACAGATGGAGATATCAGCAAAGTAGTTAACACTAAGACTGCTGTTGCAATTTACGAAGAACTCATTGCACGTATTAATGAAAATGCAGTTGATTTCAAACGTGCCGGAGTTACCAAAGACCAGATGATGGATAAATTGTCCAACACCAAAACAAGACTTGAAATGCTTCAGAACGAAATTTCACAGAGTGATGAAACCTGGGATGAAGTATTAGATAGTATCAGTGCAGCGGAACATCAGGTAAGCGTTGCATTTTCCGGAAGAGACACACAGCCGGAACAGAATCAGGAAGAAGGAGGAAATACGAATGGAAAGCAGTGAAAGACTGATTGAGTTATATCGTATGGGCTTTATTATTTGTCTGTGCCTTGCAGCCGTATTTTTACTGCTGAGTATCTTTTTCTTTTTCAAATTCAGAATCCGTGATGTGTTTGATTTCTTAAGTGGAAGAGCAGAGAAAAAATCGGTTAAGCAGATGGAAGAAAAAAATGCGAAGACAGGAAAGCTTCGTGATGACTATTATGCAGAACCGCTGAGTTCAGAACTCTATAAGACGCCAAGCGGAAAAGTTGTGCCGACGATGTATCCGCAGACAGAACCAATGAATACCGGAACAGAGCCAACACAAGAGACACAGACTAAAATGAGTCAGACTCCGACACAGCCATCATCAAATGGAAGTGAAGAGACGACTTTATTAGGAAGCGGACAAGAAGAAACAACTCTGCTTGGAAATGGTGAAACCGGTACAGAAGAAACCACACTTCTTGGAAATCAGAATCAGAATAAAGAAGAACAGGAAATACCGGGCTACAACGGAGAGACTGCTCTTTTAACTCCAGAGATGGAAAAAGCAATACATAAACAACAAGAAGAGAAAAAGCAGGAAGAGAAAGAAAAAGAAGTCAGACGTAACAAGTTTGAAATTATAAAAGAAGATATAGAAATTCATACAAAGGAAGTAATCTAAAATTTTGATAGAAAAAATAAGGAAGGAGTGAAAGATATGAAAAATCCAAAAAGAAATCCAGTGGAAAGATTTTGTGCATTACTGCTTGCGTTTATTATGGTGTTTACACTGGTACTGCCGGATGGGGCATTGAGTGTATCGGCGGCAGAAGGAACTACTATAGTTGAGTTTCGGATAAAAGATGCTGGTAATGCAGATTCATTATTAGTAGATAATCAAACGATTAAGGTATGGAAAACAGGAGAGAATTCTGTTACAGAAGTTCCGTACGATAGCAATCAAGGAATTTATTCTATTCAGTTAGATAGCAACACAGAATATCAATATAGTGTGGAGCGAAACGGATATGAATATGCTGATGGAAACAACACAAGAACATTTAATTTAGGAGAAGAAGATAATTATCTGGTTGAGGTAAGTCTTAAGCAGTCAGTAGCTTCAGAATCAGAACAAACAGAAAATTCTGGTACAAATGAAGAGGAGAGTTTGCCTCAGGAAACAGAAACTCCAGAACAAAATGTGGAAAATAATCAAGAACAATTACTGATTCAGCCATTTTTAGGAGAATCAGTTCCAGAGAAACCAGACCTAAATGTTAAGACAGATATAGAGGGAAGTACTTTGGATATAACATCAGATGGACAGATAGATGTCAAATCTATTACATGTACAGTAAATGGTTTACCAGAAGATGCAACAGGTACTTTAACCTTTACAATTAAGAATTCTTCAAATGAAGAAATTGGAAAAACAGAATTAGATGTTGCAGGTCAAGGTACGAAATGGACATTTGATGAAGCGGATAAAATTATTGGAAAATTATCAATTACAGCATTTTATTCTGGAAATGATAAGTATAATCAGGTTGAATATAACAGTGCTGAACTTACCTATAAAAAAACAGCTCCAATAAACTTTTCAAAAGATGCATCTAATGAAGTTGTAATTAAAGATAATGCAACCAAAAAAGAAGCAGAAATTGATGCGACAACCATAGAGAATATTAAAGAGAGAAATCTTGAATATTCAAGTAATGATAAGAATATTGCAACAGTTGATAATAAAGGTAAAATAACTGCAAAGAAAGCAGGAATTGCAACAATTACAATTAAAGCTGTTGAAAATGAATATTATGAAAGTTCAGAATTGCAGTTTACAGTATATGTTCAACATGCAATGGGATTATCTGATTTAAACTGGACAGCAAAAAAAGTTTATGATGGAACAAAAGATTTAAAATTGTCTTCTACATTAAAAGATAGCATTACAATTGATGGAACAGCAATATCCAATATTACTGCAACAGTAACAGCTACCGCTGATAAAGCAGGCGTTTCAGCAAAAAATGCAACAATTAAAAAAGGTGAAAAGGTTACTTTTAACGGAAAAGTAAATAATCAAAATTTGGATGAAAAAACACTTGCAAAATTAAATCGTTGTTATGTTTTTGAGGACTCCAAAGATGCTTTGATTGAAAATGCTGTAACTATTACAGCAAGACCTTTATATGTAAGAATTGCAAAGAAAAATGGAGCTTATGAATCTGCAATCCCGTATAGAACCAGCAAAAAAGATATGGAAAGTACAATTAAAACGGATAATACAGTGGTACTTGTTGGAAGTAAAGGAGCAATAGATTCAGATAAAGAATCTGGCTTAGTTGGAAAAGATACGGTTCAGGATGCAGAAAAAGCGTTAAAAAATCAAACAGAAATTCAGTTTAATTCAAAAGAAGATTATTCAAAGTATTATGAAGGATTATACAATAAAGCGATAGTTTTAAAAGTAAATAATGCAAAATACGATGACAATTATGAGTTTAAAGCAAACCCAGATGAAGAAAATTTATATGGGCGTCTTCAAATAACACAGGAAGTTATAGATGATGCAACAGTTGGAAAAAATATTTCTGTAATTTCAGCAGTTGGAGAGAGCGTAGAAGAATCAGAGAAAAATGCAGAAAAAGTTTATCAGGGTAAAGATTTTACTTGGGTAAGTGCAAGTGCCAAGATACAGTTTGTAACAAATCTGGCACCATATAATAAAGTAAATGTGGCAGGTTTAGAAACTTTAAGTATGGCAAATTATGCTGATAAAATTAAAGAGAACAGTATTGTGGATATTTCTGATTGGAAACTGCCAATTTATTTAGAATCTTCGGAAGGCTCAGAACATTCTGGAATGAGAACAACTGCAGATGCAAAAGCTCAAAATGTTGCGAATAAAATTTCAGAAAATAAAGTCAAAGTGGATAATGAAAAACCAACAATTGATTTTATTGGTGAAATCAAAGATTTGACAAGAATCTATACGAATAAAGAATTTAACGTGGCGTATCAAATCAGTGATAATGGAAGTGGTATCAAAGAGGCTTCTTATACTGTTTTGTCAGTGAAAAATTTGAACACTGTAACAAGTGATGAAATCGAAAAAGCAGTTAATGCTGTTACAAATTGGACACCATTTCAAGGAGAAGCAAAAAAGGCTGGAACTGTTAAGATATCTAATGAAAAAGATGCAAATAAGATAGTCGTTATCAAAGCAGTTGACCAGGTTGGCAATATTTCAGCATGCACATCAAATGGAATTGTAATTGATATTACATCACCAGAAGTAACATTAAGTATTGATAATAGTAAACAGGTGAATGGAATTTATGGAGGAAATAAGACTGCCATTAAATATTCCGTTAATGTAAATGACCCTGTGAAACAGAGCGATGGAATGGAAGTTCAATCTGAAATCAATCGTGTAGAAATTGAAGTACAAAAAAATGATGTGAAAGATGCAGAGCATAGTTTTGTAATTGAAGGTGATGAACTGGAAAAAATGAAATCCGAAGAGGCTTCAGAAACTGGTGCATTCATCTATAAAATTCAGAAAGAAATTCCTGTTCAAGAAGAAAGCAGTCAAATCAAAATTTTAGTAACAGCATTTGATAAAGCTGGAAATTCTTTAGCCAAAACTAGTGAAACTTTACAGGTTGACGGAAAAAAACCAGGAATTGAAGCTAAGTATGACGGAGAAAAATCAGAAAATGGATGTTATAAGGAACGTAAATTAACAGTTACATATACTGAAAGAGAATTCTCTGAGGAGAAAGCTGAATTTAATCTTACGTTTGATGGAAAAAAACCAGAATCTACGGTTACATTAAATAAAATTAGAGATGGAGAAGTTGATGGAGTTTCATTAGAAGGGGAACCTGAAATTGAAGCAGGAAGTACTCCAGATGATAAAAAAACAACTTATACAATTAAATTTGGTAAAGAGAAATTTGACTGCACAATTAAGTTAGATGGAATCTCATTAACAGATCAGGCAGGAAATACTAATAGTGTAAATACTGCAAATGAAGAATTTACAGTTGATCAGGTAGCACCTAAAATTGAGGTAGAATTTAATAACAATGATGTTAAAAATGGTAAATATTTTAATGCTATTCGTCAGATGACAGTTACTTACACAGAAAGAAATTTTGATGAAAACAATTTAAGATTTAAAGTTTCTGAAGAAGAAAAAACTCTTAAAGATTTTTTAGCTATCAATGGAATTAAGCAAGTTGGAACAAGAACTGATAATGGTAATGAACATAAGTACACGTTTGAATTTGGTGAAGATGATAACGACTTTGACTTTAACGTAACTCCTGAAATTACAGATAAGTCGGGAAATGCAAATCAGGGAGTAACGTATACAGAAGGAACTAAAGCAGGAAAAGAATTTACTGTTGATAGGGTTGCACCAGTTTTAGAGGTTAAATATTTTACATACAAAGATAAAGAGGGCAAAGAAGGCAAATATGAGATTACAGATGAAATGAAAGCTCAGCTGAAAGATTTCTACGGCAACTATGCAAGCGAAAAAGAAACTGCCGAAGAAATCGCAGAATTTTACAAAAAAACAGGTTATACTATGTTCTCACATCCCAC
>OGMH01000578.1_pt1 | contig 18373 bp, 18 predicted proteins | sample 1573191 | NCBI WGS metagenome assembly OGMH01 (sample SAMEA2581978, study PRJEB24529) | metagenome | biome: Human gut stool | place: China | collected 2011 | reverse complement strand
TTATAAACTCTTGGTCTTTCTTTTTTTCGGGACTATTCTTTTTTCACAGCCCCTTCTCAAACGTTTGGAACAGGCACAGTTGGAAGAAGGGGAATCAGATATAGCAGAAGAGGTACTTAAAAATGCTGAAGATAGCCATATGTGATGATGACCTTGGCTTTACGGGAAGTCTTGAGAATCTTGTATTAGAGGAAAGCCGTAGTATGGGATTGCGGGTTGATACGGATGTGTTTTTCGATGGGAATATACTTTTGAAGAGTATACAGTCAGGAGAGCGCTACGGACTTATTTTTATAGATATTGAAATGGAACAGGTTGATGGCATCTCCGCCGCAAGAAAAATCCGTGAAACAGACCGTTCGGTGTTGCTCATATATATATCAGGATATGATAAATATTTAAAGGAACTATTTGAGGTAGAGCCTTTCCGTTTTCTTTCTAAACCGCTGGATAAGGAGAAATTCCGCCGGTATTTTAAGGAAGCCTGTCATCGGATAGGTGAAACGGAGGTATTTTACCAGTTTAAGTTCAACAAGGAAATTCAGAAGGTATCTTTAAAAGATGTTGTGTACTTTGAAAGCCGTAACCGAGTAGTACATATTTTCTTTCAAGATAGAAGCACTGCATATTTTTATGGAAAACTGAATAACGTAGAGAAGGAACTGGCAAATAGTCGGAAATATTTTCTGCGTATCCATCAGTCTTTCCTTGTGAATTATGATTATATAACGAAGATGAATTTTTTTAACATAACAATCCGTATTAATGAAAAAGAGATTGAACTGAAAATCAGTGAGGATAGACAGAAGGAAGTACGCCGCCAGCTCTGCACAATGGCAGCTGGAAAGGTGGTCATTGAATGAGGGGATATCTTTCAATTATATCGGCTTTTCTGCTTCCGGCATTGCAGCTTCTGATTATACAGAGATGTATAACGATTCTTTTCGGACCGGGAAACAGGAAGCCCGCAGGCATGATAGGCTGGCTTTTATACTATGCCTTCCTTGTTATGGCAGGGTTTGGTATCCTGTTTCCTCCGCAGTTTCTGTTGGTCGGGAATATCCTGATGGTATTTATGATCAATACCGTTACAAGAAAAGAGAGTCTGAAAAGACGTTGTATCAGCACCCTTCTTATCTGTACGGTATGGATGCTGGTAGAAGTCATTGTGTTGCTGGCCTTAGAGGCAGTTGGCACAGACAAATGCGTCATTGATGTTGCTGGAAGCTTCATATCCAAGATGTGTATGCTTCTGTTTTCAGTACTACTTGGCCGTTATGCAAAGAAAAAACAGTATACGGAAATCCCGCTGCGTTATTTCATCATAACCCTTTTGGTACCGGCAAGTAGCATTTACATGATGCACCATATCTTTCTTATGACGGCGCTATATGCGGAATATTCTTTTTTCTCGGTGGCTGCTGGCATACTTCTCCTGCTTGTCAATTACGTGATTTTTATGGTGTATGACCGGATGGGACAGGCAGCGGAACTTCAGTCCCGGAACAGGCTGTATGAACAACAGTTAGATTTATGCAGCCGTCAGGCAGAGGAACGGGAAGGTTATTATCTGGAACTGCGGCGGATGCGGCATGATATGAAGAATCACTTATCGGGAATTCTTGGCATGGTAAATGCCGGACAGACAAAAGAAGCCGGTGATTACATACAGAAGATGCTGGATGACGGTATCGGAACCGATGCAGACGAAATCTCCCACACTGGAAACATCGTGGTGGATTCCCTTGTGAACCATAAGTATGCTCTTGCACAAAAGGACGGCATCCAGTTTGAGGCAAGGGTATTTATTCCGTCTGTACTACCGTTCCAGAGCGGACACCTTGCCATTATCTTTGGAAACCTGCTGGAAAATGCACTTGAGGCCTGTAGGAAGCTGCCGCAGGAGCAGCGATATATCATACTGGAAGCTACTTATATAAAAGAAATGCTCCAGATTTGTATAAAAAATGGTAGTCCAGGGAAATTAAAAAAAGACAGCAGCGGACGATACCTTACCACAAAGAAGGATACCGGCTGTCACGGAATTGGTCTGGCCTCGGTAGAACAGGCACTGGCTGATTATGATGGAGAACTGTTCACCCAGTATGAAAATGGAGAATTTCAGGCATCTGCGGTGTTGTATAGTAATTCCATAGAGGAAAAATGACGTATTATGTCGGAAATTCAACTTATAAGGTACAGAATTAGGTAAGAAATGCTATACTCCTGTTTAATAAAAATAGGAGGTGTTCATTATGTCAAAGAAACAGGCTAATATCACAGCAACAATTTTAGAGAAGGTAGCTCGTAATTCTGTGAAAATGGCGGCAGACAGCAGATGTATGTATGTTCTTCATCAGCCGAAGCAGCCGGCAGGAATGAAAGAATTTCGTAAATAAATCGTTGCTGCAAGAGGTAAATACTGCAATATCTGTCGAGTAGAGATTACTCATGGATATGGCAGTATTTTTTTGTGAAAAATACCGTTAGCTGGAAGAAGTAGTACTTCTAGTATAGCATAAATTAATTGACTAGACCAACCATATTGGGGAGAAGGCAATGCTTTTGTGACTTATCTGAGACACATTGGAACCATTAATTACTTTAAATCCTACTAGACAAGCGAATTAGGTTAATTATAAAACATAGGAATAAAAAGCCAAGAAGAACTTTTATATACTGTTTACAAAGAAATACAATAATTAATTGGGTGCAGTTTTGCATGCTTTATTTTGCATGGGAACAGCACCTTTTTTTATTGTCTTTTTCCAGTAAAGCAGAACCCAGAGGTCCGCCAGATGTCCTTCATTTCAAAAAAATTACGAAATGGAGGACATTTGAATGTCAGAATGGATCAGGATCAGAGTAAAGGATTTTTATAAAGATGCAGTTGGTGAGCTGGAATACACCTATGTGACCAGAGAAGTCTACGAGGCACTTGCCGATACGTTCCGCAAAGAAGCCCACGCACAGGAAATGCGGGATATCAGACATACGACCAAGGACGGATATACAGAAGGAGAAACGGAAGATCTGGTGGAGCTGACCGGGGAATCGGTAGAGGATACGGTCATCCGGCAGATGGAAATAGAAACCCTGCAGAAAGCAATGCAGTCACTCACCCCAGTGCAGAGAGAGCGGCTGCATTTTTATTTTTTTGAGGGCATGACATACCGGCAGATCGCAGCGAAAGAAGGGGTTGGAGAGAAGAGCATCCGGGAGAGCATAAACGGTGCGGTAAAGAAAATAAAAAAATATTTTGATTAATACCCCCTCAAAACGTGTTTTTCTGTGAGTACCTTATGAGAGGAACTTTTTCTGGACAGATGGTCTCTTCCGGGAATCCTCTCATGTCTCGTGTGTGGATACGACACAGGCAGACAAAACGCACCTTGAAAAATGCCGGAGAGGAATGCAGGGCTCCGAGCGCAGGATGGAATCACGCCATATCCTGCCAGCCATATCCAGCAGTTCAGATACGTTAGCCGTTTCATGAGCCGTAACCGGGGCGCAGTGACACTCCTGCAGCAATCGGGCAGATGTTCTTTCTGCCAGCCATGCTGTGAAAAAGATCGCATCTAAGGAGCCGAGCGGGAAAGCCGGGGTACAGCCTATCTGTGGTGGACAGGCGCGAAGAGGGGAATGGCCTATAATGATACACCTTGAGATTAGCCAGCACGCAGTGGTGGAGGTGAGATACCTGTGATGTCTGCCTGTCCGAGTGGCAGGGACCAAAGACAGTCTGGACTGACTGCCCATGAAATGCCGGCTTTGGGATTTTTTCTTCTCTGTTTTGGCGGCGTTTTGGTTCCGGGGAGTAGTGACGAATAGGGACAGACACTTTTTATTTATGAAGTGAAGGATTATGGCAGTAAGACTTAATTACAGAAACCATGCGGCGGAGGGGAACTTCCGCCGTATTCTTGTGGAGTTAAGAAAAGCTGAAAAATGGGGAATGGAGGAAAACAGGAGATGAAGAAAGAAGATACCGAAATGATGTTAAGGATTTTTGAAACGGAGAGGGCAGGATATGCCTATCTTTATCCGAGTGATGGAGGGGAGCGGAAAGAGGACTATATCTCGACCACGGCAGAAAATATCGCAAATTATATCGGCAGCCACATGTTTGAAGCCGAAAAGATCGTCATCACAGATATGTGTGACAGGCTGATATTAGATACCTGCGGCTATTTTATCAATAGCTGTCCCAATCAGGAATTCTGTAAGGAAATCCATCCGTTCTTAATCCCGATCCAGATGGGAGAAAAGGACGCAGGAGAGGTGCTTTCAGTCAGCAGGGATGTATCGGAACAGTATTTCCGGGAAGAAGATGAGGCTGCAACCATGGCTGAAATCGGGATGATGTAAAGGTGTTTCTTCTGGGCAAAAGTGTTTGGCTTGGGAGAATGAATTTAACGTTCTTAAATTGCGGGAGGAAAAAGGGAAAAGATGATGGAAGGCGGAGCGAATGAGGTGCGGTATAAGATTGCCGAATTTCTCTTAAAAAGGATGCATGAAGATAAGCTGTTAACCGAGGAAGAATGGGAAAAAATCCGGGTTTTGAATGTCAAGACTTTCTCCCCGGAATTAGCAAAAGTATATCTGTAATAACACTGGATATATAAAGGACTATGTGGTAGTGTATGTTGCTGACAGGGAGTGCAAACCCTTGAAAATACTGGGAAAGGAGAAAAAAGCATGGCAAAAAAAGTGACTGTCATAAAGGCAGCAAAAGCGCAGAAACATACACAGGAAGAACGCAGGCTGAAAGTGTGCGGATATGCCAGAGTCAGTACCGGCAGTCAGGCACAGGCAACTTCCTATACTGCACAGGTCGAGTACTATACGGAAAAAATCGAGAGCAACCCCCTGTGGGAGTTTGCAGGGGTGTATGCGGATGAAGGAATCAGCGGAACAAACGTAAAGCACAGGGATGAGTTCCAGATGATGATTTCAGACTGTGAGGATGGGAACATCGACCTGATCCTTACGAAATCCATCACAAGATTTGCAAGAAATACGGTGGAATGCATCCAGACCATCCGAAAGCTGAAGGAGATCGGCGTTGGAATCTACTTTGAAAAAGAGAATATCAACACGCTGTCAGAAAAAAGCGAGCTGTTCATTACCATCCTGGCATCGGTGGCGCAGGGGGAATCAGAAAACATCTCAAGCAACAACCGCTGGGCGATACAGAAACGCTTTCAGGATGGAACCTATATCATATCCACGCCAGCGTATGGCTATGGAAAAGACGAGGATGGAAATTTAGTCATCATAGAATCCGAGGCAGAAACCGTAAGGTGGATTTATGAGTCTTACTTAAACGGCATGGGAGTGTATGTGATAGCAAAGGCACTGAACCAGAAAGGCATTCCAACAATCCGGGGTGCAGAAAAGTGGCAGGACGGGGTGATACAGGACATTCTGAAAAATCCCATTTATGAGGGAGATATGCTTCAGCAGAGGACATATACAGAAACAAGGTTCCCATTTGTCCGCAGGGTAAACAACGGACAGAGAAACCAGTATCTCATCAAAGACAGCCATCCGCCAATCGTCACACATGAGGAGGCAGAAGCGGTACGCAACCTGATGGCATACCGGGTGGATGTACTGCACATGAACAAGAGTGACTACACCAAAAGATACCTGTTTTCCGGCAGAATCATCTGCGGAGAGTGCGGAAGAACCTTCCGGCGGCAGAAAATCTACATCGGGAAACCATATGAAAAAATCATCTGGACGTGCAGCGGACATGTGGAGGATAAAGAGAGTTGCTGCATGAAAGCCATCCGGGAGGATGTGCTGCACCGGGCTTTTACAGACATGTGGAACAAGCTGTACACCAATCAGGGAACGATATTAGAGCCGCTGTTAAAAGGGCTGACGGAACTTGTGGCAGCAAGGCAGGACAGTGAGGAAATCAGACAACTGGATAAGGAAATCAAAGATATAAGCGGGCAGAGCCAAATCCTAAACCAAGTCATGAGGAAAGGATATATGGACTCTGCTCTTTTTATGGAGAGCAGTAGCAAGCTTGGCTGGCAGCTGACGGAATGCAGGAGAAAAAAGACACTTTTGACCAGAAAGCTGCGGAGGACAAAAGAAATTGTACGGACCGAACAGCTTATCCAACTGATCGCAGAACAGGACGGATTAAGGGAGGAGTTTGACGAGCAACTGTTTAAAATGACAGCGGAGAAGATCGTGGTCTCCAAAGAACACGACATCACCTTCTGCCTGTACAACGGACTGAAACTGACGGAGAGGGGAGGTGGACAGGATGCAGTGGCACATGCCAATCGGCTATAAGGTTGTGGATGGAAAAATCACCATCTGTGAAGAGCAGAGAAAGATTGTGGAACAGATATTTACAGACTATGACAGCGGAGTGGCGGCAGGCAGGATCGCCCAGAACCTGAAAGGGAGAAACATATGCAATGCAAAAGGGAAAGTGTCCTGGACCCATGCATCCATCGGCAGGATACTGGAAAACCCAAGCTACCTTGGCACAGAATACTATCCGCAACTCATAGGAGAGGAACTGTTTGAGAGAGTCCAGTGCAGACGGGAAAAGGTGAGGGCAGAGCTTGGAAGGGCAGACCACAGACCCGGCAGGGATGAGAGAATCCTCTTCGGAGATGTCATCTGGTGTGCAGAATGCGGGGCAGTATGCAGCCATATCCAGCCGCGGAATAAGGATAGAGGCGGTGTCGCAAGATGGAGAGCCGAACCACAAAAAAGAGCGTGGCGGCACTGCCAAGTGGAAGTGCAAGAGTTATGTGACTGGCAGAGCAAAAAACTGCAGGAACAGTTTTATTACAGACGGGCAGGCAAAGCAGATGTGTGTGGAAGCCATCAATGCAGTGATACGAAACAAAGGCCTGCTCCGGGTACACAGGCAGGAGGAAAAGGTCAGCCCTCAGTACCGGGTTCTGGAGCGAAACCTGCAGCGGATGAAAGAAGAACAGGAACGCACAGAAACAGACCTGATGAAATTGCTCTATGAAAGGGCAGAGGAACGCTACCGGACACTGGAGGTCAGGGATGGGGAGTTCCGGACAGAGGAGGTCAAAAACATCCTTGCAGGAAAAAAGGAACTGGAAACGTTTGATGAAAATTTATATAGAAAAATAATCGCACGCATCTGGGTGCATGGCGGAAACATGGCAGAAGTGGAGTTTATCAATGGGAGCCGTGTCACAGCCGGATATAAGGATTAGGAGGGAGAGCAGATGGCAGAAACAGCAAAAAAGATCAGCATGATACCTGCCAAGGTGCAGTATGACCGGAATGTGAAACTGTCAGAGAAGAAAATGAAGGTCGCTGCCTACTGCCGTGTCAGTACGGAACTGGAAGAGCAGGACAGCAGCTATGAGGCACAGGTGGAGTATTATACCAGCAAGATATCGGAAAACGAAAACTGGAAAAATGCCGGCATCTATGCGGATGACGGAAAGAGTGGAACAAACACCAAAAAGAGGGCAGACTTTAATGCCATGATACAGGATGCCCTTGCAGGAAAGATCGACATGATCCTTACAAAGTCGGTCAGCAGGTTTGCGAGGAACACGGTAGACTCGCTGGTGACCATCCGAAAACTGAAGGAAAAGAACGTGGCGGTGGTGTTCGAGAAAGAGGGGATCAATACACTGGAGGGAACCGGCGAAATCCTTATCACCATCTTAAGCAGTCTGGCGCAGGAAGAGAGCCGCAATATCAGCGAAAACATCCGCTGGGGAGTCGTGAGGAAATTTGAGAAAGGCAAGGTCATCGTAAACTGCACAAAGTTCATGGGATACACCAAAAACGAGGATGGTGACCTAGTCATCGTACCCGAAGAGGCAGAGATCGTAAAGCGGATCTTCCGGCTTTATCTGGAAGGCTACAGTACCGGGAAGATTGCAAAGCATCTGGAAGAGCAGGGAATCAAGACCGCCACAGGGCAGGACAAATGGCATTCCACGGTAATAGACAAAATGCTCCGCAATGAAAAATACATGGGAGATGCATTACTGCAGAAAACCTATACGGTGGATTTCATGACCAAAAAGAAAGTAAAGAACACCGGACTTGTACCGCAGTATTATGTGGAAGATGACCATGAGGCAATCATCCCGAAGGAGCTGTTCTACAGGGTGCAGGAAGAGATGATGCGGAGGGCATCCTTATGCAAGGCGGCTGTCACCCGGAAGAAAAACCAGAGGAGCCGGTATTCCTCCACCTATGCACTGACCGGCATGCTGATCTGCGGAAAATGCGGGCAGGAGTACCGGAGAGTCACCTGGGCGAGAAACGGGAAAAAGAAAGTGGTCTGGAGATGCAGCAACCGGCTGACCAACGGAGTGAAGAAATGTGGGGAATCCGAGACACTGGAAGAGAACGCATTAAACAGGGCGGTGATGGAAGCCATCCACAGGATCACGAGTGATGATATGGAATTTATGGAAAACTTCCGGCAGAACATTATCCATGTCATCGGGAGCTACGGCACCGCAAAAGAGTCCGGGGAATACGAAGAAAAGATAAAAGAAAAACAGGAAGAGATGGTGGCACTGATCGCAGAGAATGCAAAGACCGGCTCCTACACACCTGAGTTTGATGAACGCTACCGAAACATAGCAGAAGAAATCAATGCCTTAAAAGAGGCACAGAAAACAGCCAGAAACGAGAGATGGATGGCTGACAGCTATGAGCAGAGAATCCAAGATATCGACCATTACTTAAGCACAAGCACCTGCCAGATACCGGAGTTCGACAATGACCTTGTCAGACGGCTGATCTCAACCATCAAAGTGGAATCCAGCGAGAAACTGCTGATACAGTTCCAGTCAGGCATTGTCATGGAACAGGAGATTCGATATGAGTAAGGCTGCGGCAGGAATGGCAGCAAGTAAATAGGAAACGTTATTCCTGCCAGTTTATGGTAAGAATAAAATGCCCGATGATCCGGGCGTTTTATTGTTGGCATAAAACTAGGAAACAAGTGCAGAACAATAGGAATAGAAAAGTGTGTAATAGGGAAATAAGCGGAAGAAAGATTATATAGAAGAAAGAAACACAAGATTGTGTGACAGGAGGAGAAAAGCGTATGAATTATGAGCAACTGATAGAAGAACTGAGGGAGGAAATGTTACAGCTTGTAAACACCAAATGTGATGCACTGCTCCAGATGTACCGGAGTGGCGAGGTGCATACAAGTGTGAAAGATACGATCCGGGAAAGCAGCCTTATCACAGTGTCCCCGGCAGAACTGAAAGGGAAAAGACCGCTGGCAGTCCAGTTCGCACCGGGAGAATGGATAGAGACACCTACATGGAGAAAGGTGGCACAAAGGATTTTGCAGACCTGTAATGAACAGCCGGATATCCATGAAAGATTTATGGAAATGTGTGGAAAAGTAGCCGGACGCTGGAGGACAATCCTTGGTAGTTCACCGGAAGAAATGGATGTACCGATAAAGGTGGATGAGGAACTTTATTTTGAGGGGAAATTTGACACCGAGGCGATGTTAAACATGTTAGAGAAAAAAGTGCTGGAACCGGCAGGGGTTGATTACAGCAGCATTAAAATCCGGTATATGGGAAAAGGGCAGGAAGCAGCAAAAAGTGTAGAGCCTGTACCAGAGCAGGATGCTTTGGAGCATGAGGAGCAGGAACAACATGCACCGGTGCAGACAATGTGAAAAATGGATGGAAGAAAAGCTCCAAGTCTATGACAGATTTGGAGTTTTTCTTCTGTTCATTTTTAAGGAGCAGAAAAAAATCATAAATTATCTTAAAATAAGTAATCTGTGAAGTATGGTATATACAAGTAATTGTGACAATAATTTAAATTTCCTCTATGAAAAAAAGAAAATTTTTGCTACAATTGTTCTTGAAAACAGGTTTTATACAAATTGCTATAAAATATATTGGGAGGAAAAGCAGAATGGCAAGTGTAGATTTTTTATTACAGGGACTAAATGCAACGGAGGATCATTATGCAGCAGTGGAGCAGTTGTTGCGTTTGCCGAATATCAGCTACTGTTTAATAGGAACTGCATTTATGAATTCAGCAGGAGCAGCAATGGTAGTGGATAAGCTTTCTGCTATTGCACCAAATCTACAGCTTATAGTAGGCGTGCGTAATGGTGTGACATCAAAGCAAAGTATAGAAATTCTTAAAGCACATAATATTTATCCAATATGTGTGGATACAGCAACACAAGCATTTATTTTTCATCCCAAGGTGTATTTGGCACATAATCAGACAAATGCAACTTTGATTATAGGTAGTGCAAATCTTACTTCTGGTGGATTTGTAAAAAATATTGAGAGTAGTGCAATATTAAATCTTGATTTATTTAACCAAGAGGATTTGTTGTTGATGCAAAAAGTGATTAATAATTTTAACTTATTAGTGAATCAGTATCCTCAAAATATATTCCAATTGAATGATACATTTGATTTAGACGAAATGGTTCGTCAAGGAATACTAGTTGATGAAACAAGGCTGCCGCGAAGAGTAAATGCACATGCTCAAGTAGGTCAAGGACGGACTGAACAACGACCAGTTATGCATATTAATACACGCAGAATGGCACCTGTACAAAGTGCAAGAGCACAAAATGTGGTAAATATTCCTATTCAATTTACTAATGTCGCAATTGGTTCGATTATAAATAATCAGTTGCTTTGGAGAAGTGGTCCTTTGACACGGCGGGATTTAAATATTCCGATAGGGACTAATACACATGCAACGGGGTCAATGCTATTGAAAGTGGGAGATCCTTCACAACATATTGATCAAAGACATTATTTCAGAGATGTAGTTTTTGCAAATGCACAATGGTTACCGGATTCAAATCCGCAATACAGTCATATAGAAAGGTGTTTTGTAAGATTTAGAGTAATTATTAAAGGGATAGATTATGGAATTCATGAACTTAGATTATCTCATAATACTCGTACCGATACAGAAACATATCGTCAAAATAATAGTATGACACAAATTCATTGGGGAGAAAACATCAAGCCATTGATTGCGCATGATGATTTACTAGGTGGCATATTGTGTATTTATGGACCAGATGCAGGAACTGATATATATACATTAACATTTGATATAGAATGATAATAACAGAGTCCGAGAAAATTATTAGTTCTCGGACTCTGTTATTCGTTGGCGGCGATCTTTTATTCGTATTAAGGCATTTTGAAGGGTTTTTACATCGGCTTTATTTACTCCAAGAGCAGAGAAAATAAAAGAATCTTGTTGCTGTAGAATTTCTTCTATCGAATGATGTTTTACAAAAGTATTTAACTCATATATGTTGCCATTTGGAATTGTAATATAAGGAACTTTTAAACGGTCTATCTCGGATGGAACAAGTTCTAAAACACCACCACCATAATGGCGTCCTTCAAGCTCAGCACTTAACGCTGTGAGAGTATTTAAAAAGCATATTACTAAAGAATTCGCATCAGTACGGTCAGTAGGAATAATGCGATAAGCAGTATCAGTTGTATATGCATTTAATTCATTGAGAATTAAACGTGGCATACCATTACTTCTTTTTAACATACTAATAGGGCTTGCAGATACGGAAGGAACCTTGTACCAAGGAGTACGAATCCTACATTTATAGCGCGATGGTAAACCTTCTGATTCACCAAGTTTAAGGTATTCTTGATATGTTAAGTCATCATCTTTGTTGCAGAAGTATAAGAAATTGGTAGGTAATCCTTTTTCTGCATTTTCATCATGTTGTGCTTTATTATATATGATGCCTGGACAATGCTCACTTCTACCAAACATAGGGTGTGCTACTGCTTGTAAATTATATTTTTTTACGACATCATCGGATACTAAAAAAAATTTGTTGGCGCCAGTAACAATACCCACATCAGCAGTGGCAAGATCCGAGAAATTGTATACATTAGGGAGAGAACAAATGGATTTATATACCTGTCTTTCATTGGCAGTCAATAAAGCATATGTCCATTTATCCTTTAAAAAATCACCGTCTACATAATCTGCATTAGCAAATAAATTAGAAGGATTTTCTTGAGTAAAGGATTGTCCCTTGGTATGAATAATGGCAATGCCGTCTGTTTTTTGATTGGAGTCATATTTTTTTTCTGCCATTAATACAATAACACCTTGCAATGTGTCTTCAAACCAAAGGTCTTCAGGATCAATAATTAAAATACGAGAGCACTCTTGTAATAAATAATCCCTTAAGCCTTTAGCGTAAAGGACATGAAGAAGCTCAGAAGGAAGTATCATTCCTAAATGTCCACCAGCATTGAGAAATTTAATGGAAGAAATAACAAAGGGAATCCAAGCATTAGTGTGTTTGCTAAATTTCATTCCCATCAGTTTAAATAGTTGTTGAGCTCGTTCCTGCATTTCTTTGTCCAGATATTGATAGCGAATAAAGGGAGGGTTTCCAACAACGGCATCAAACGTTTTAGGGGAGTTGGATATTAAGTTATTTATTGACCACTGTAGAAAATCTTGAGTGGAAATTGTAGATTTTATTGGCAACTTACTTAATTTATTCACGCAAATAGAGGTTGCCATATTATTTATATCTAATCCTGTAACAGAAAGATTATTCTCGGTGTTAGGTAATGCATCAAAAAAGACCCCATCACCACAGCTAGGTTCAAGAATATTGGTTGCACCTTCGTTCAGAACCCAATGCATTATGTATTTGGCAAGCCAGTAGGGAGTGTAATAACTTCCACTCAGTTTTTGACTGCTTTCAGCTTCTTTAAAATTCATGGTTACTCCTTAGAATTGCTATTTTCTTGTTGAGTTTGCTCGGTACAATATACTTCAGCAATGTCACCGATATCACATTTCAATGCTTCGCAAATGCGAACTAGGATATCAGTAGTAACATTTTCGTTATGGGATAATTTGGCTATAGATGTTTGACTAATACAAGCTAAGTCACGTAAATCCTTTTTTTTGAGATCTTTGTCAATGAGAAGTTTCCATAACTTTTTATAACTGATTGGCATGGTGTTTTGCCTCCTTTTTTAATTATAATGAATATTCTTGTGTTCCAAAATCATAAATTTGGGAATCAGAGTTCTGGTACTTGAAAATAGTTTTGGTTATGTGCTAATTTTTAGGGGTGTACTTGTTAGGCTTTGCCGCTTCGGTGGCACCTAGCAATTTATAAAAAGGTTCTCATAGAAATATGATTCAGTTTAACATGAAAAGAATGCGATTACAAGTTTTAAATATCTTAACACAAACTTTTTGATTTTAAATGAGACAAAGAAGAAATGTATTAAAATAATAGATAAGTAAGCATTTAAAGCAGAGAAAGGATTTTTCTCTGCTTTAAATGTGAATACGTTAAAAGAAATTAGGGATAAAACTTAAAACCATACAGATGAAAAGAACAATCAGAAATGCCTTTATCACTATAGGTTTTTTGGTAATTAATTCCTTGATACCCCAGATAATTAATCCAGTTAATAGTAAGATTGCCACTATTGTACCAAGAACAGAAATTATGATACTAGTTATGCTTTGTGGGAACGTTAACATGGCTGACACTTCCTTTCAAATTATTTCAGGTTCTATCTGATAATAAAATGATAAGTGAAATATTACAGGTTGTACATGCGCAGTTTAGAGTAAGAGGAGATAATAAATTATAAGAGTAGATGAAATACAGTATGTTTGTGCTTTACTTGAAAGTGGTAGAAATTTTATAATGATGTTATAACTATTTAATAAGATTCGGTTGTTTTTTAAAAAAAATATTCCGAATGTGATGAAAAGTGCCCGTTCATAAAAATAAAAAATATTGTTATAATCATATTAGAGGTAAGAAGAAATGTCAAGGAATATTTTTGATTGGGAGGAAAATATGACTGATAAATTAGATAAACGGATGATAGGAATGAAAGAATTACTTTATGTAATAAAGAAAAATTCCAAAGAGATTTTTAGAAGTGAGAATGCGAGTTTTTTAAGCTTGACTGATAGTAAAAATATAAGTTGTTTAGAATTAATAATATCCAATAAGTATTGGGAAAAAGGTAAGGGAAAAGAAATATTTGAACATTTGGAAAATGATCAAAGAGAATTAAGTAATTTAGTTACTGGGGAGAGTGGGCACACTGGTGTGAAAGCAACCCGAAAAGAACTTTCCGAGGAGTTATCAGGAGAAAATTATGATATATTTTTGCAAGAAAATCAGAAAAAGTTTGAACAGTGGTTTGATAGTCAAATAATATCCGAAAATTTTTCAATTAAATGGTTGCCACAAGTTTGTAATTTTTTGAAGAAAAGCATAGGAAATATTAAGAAAGGTAATGGATCGAGCTACAAAAGCCATAGCGATTTTCAATATGATATAGATATGTTTCAAAAGAGTCTGCAAAATTTGTGTGCTATGGGGAGGTATTCGGATTTCTTTTGGTGGTTATTTATGTATGCTCTTTTTCAGGCTGAAATAACAAAATTTCTTTCTCGTGTACCTGAAACACAATATTCAAAAATATTATCTTACTTAAATAATAGCTGTGAAAAAAATCGTGTATTTGGTGACAAGCAAATGCTCAATGTGGAAGGTAAAAAGTTTTGGGATATACGTCGGAAGTTAGTTAGTACGGCATATGGACATTTGATTATCGCAGGACCTTCATTAAGAGATGCATTTAGTGTTGATGACCCTCATACAATTGTTCAATCTTTAAAAGAGAGTATTGAAAATGGAAAATTATCAGAAATATCGGTTTTGCTTACGGATCCTATTATTTTTGATTCACATGTTAATTGTGGAGATCCAATACGAGATATAAGTGGAACAGTTGAAACTTTACAAGAAAGATTTTATGATTTGTGTGAAAAGAATAAAGTTAAATTACATATATATTTTTTACCTTTACTGCAGATTGATCATGCTGTCATTACAGAAGAATTTATGGCATTTCGTAGTAATAAATTGTGGAATAGAGAGCGTAAATATATGGATTATATTTAGCAGATTACTATGCTTCTCAAATGGATAGTGATTCTGAGTATTTGGCACACAAAGAATATTTACATACAATTATGGAAAATAGCACTACAATATATCCTGCAGTAGATGTTGATTATTCTTTGCTGAATAAATTATCTGCCAAAAGTAAGCATATGCATTGGAGATTAAAAAGTATAAACTATCAATATATATATTTGCATAAATTGTACGAAAAGCAAATATTTAGTTATGTTTGCAATACATGGAGTGCAGACGTTGAATTAATAGGTAATTTAACAAGTAATAAATCTATTTATCATCATAGTGATTTATTCAAGGCGGAAATGTTGTTAAATGATGAATCGCAAAAAGTACTATTGCCATATCTGTGGGAAACGCAGAAATTATTTGATGAGGCAATAAGAAAGCATGATCATTGCAAGGAAAGTTATTGCCGTTTGTTCCCTTCCTTAGATTTAGGTTTTCCTAATAATATACAGAGATTGGCGGGAGGATTTGCAACTGGAATGCTTGTTACCTGGCAATGTGGAATAGACATAGTTCCTATTGATGCAACGGTAAATGTATGTACAAGTAGTGTTTTTAAGTTAGATAGCTTTAGCGAAGATATATTAAAAGATGGTGTGACAACACAAAATTTTATAGAAAAGTGCTTTGAAGAAGCAACAGATAAAGGATATTCGTTTAGTTTTACAAGCGGAAATCATTTTCTTATTATTGCAAAAGATAAAGAAACTCAGGAATATTATTTAGTTTTGCATTCATCAGCTAATGAGTTAAAGAACTCGTATATGGGATTATATCCTGTTGAAGGAAATTGGTATGCAAATGAAATAAAAATTATCGAGGGTAAAAATGGGAGATATTTTCGTTATTTGAAAGATGCGGAAGCGAGACATTTCATTCGCATGGCACAGAATTTTAAAAATTATAATGAAGAAATACATAGATGGCTGGCAAAGCAAATTAATAATGGTAAAAAAATACCAGAATCGAAAACAATAATGAAGCATCACTATTATATGCCTACTGAAAATTCAATTGCATTAGGTACTTTTGCAGAACCAGTAGGAACCGAGGTGCCTATATTTTCGGAAACAGGTAAGAACATATATATTTTTAAAATAGGTGAAGATAATTGGCAAGTTAACCTTGGAGGAAATAAAGGCAATGTCTGCATAGTACCGCATGGATGGGGTCAGAAGATTGATGGCATAAAAAATATTAGACTTGAGAAAAAACATTTGATATTAGAGTTAGAACAAAGAAACGTGCCTATAGAAATTTCATCACAACATCATATAGAGTTAGCTGAGAAAACAGTCCGAAGTTTTAAGGATGGGTACGAATTTTTAACCATTGGGAAAAATATGATACAAGGAACAATTACAAAAGAATTAGTGCCGTGTTATGAATATTCCCAAAATACGATTAAAAAGGAGAAAAAATGATTAAACATTTATTTTTTTTGAGACATTTTGAAACAAATAATAATATAAATGGTAATTTAAATGGTCAAAGTTTAGAAGAACCAATTTGTGTAGGACATTATATAGAAAAAAGGGCTTCATTTGATACGATTTATTGTTCTACAGCATTACGTTGTAAACAAACAGTTGAATGGGTTGAGGGACAAAATAATATAATTTTTACAGAGCAATTGCTTGAAAGAAATTTGGGGTTATTGGAAGGGCATCCACGCACAGAAATGCAAAAACAATATCCAGAGTTATTTGAAAGAGATAGATTTAATGTTTTTTCAACACCTCCAGAAGGTGAATCATATAGCGAGTTTTATGGGAGAGCAAGTCAATTTTGGGTTGTGAGTAATAATTCAAATGATGAAAATGTTATGATTTGTTCGCATAATCAAATGCTAAAAATATTGTATTTTGTTATATTTGATAAGGCTGTTACTATACAAGCGTGGGAGCAGTTAAGGTTTCCACATGGCGAAATTATTAAAATAAAGTAGTATGAAGATGTAAGGAGATTAGATAACTACTATATGAAATAAAATGGTCGGAATCAAGCCTCCAAGTCCACAACAGATTTGGAGGTTTTCTTCTGCCCATTTTTATTGGAAAGTAATTTCCGAAACAAACAATCTATGGTACAATATCTTGGAAGTTATCATCACGGGATAAGTGAACCATAGAGAAAGAGCAGAGTCAATCGTAAGCTGATCTGGCTTACATCTCTAAAATACAATGCAATCTTTTTCTATGCAGGGGCATAAGAGAGGGCATCATGTCAATTTTTTGCAGCCTCGTCACAGAGGATTGCAACATTTTTCACTCCAGAGAACAGTGAAAACTCTGGAAAGTGCATCTCAATTACCCTATCGACACATGTGGAGACGGTAGTCAAATTATCCCTCAAAAAAGATACACCTAAGATTGAGGTTACAATGAAGCCTGATGAAGAGAGTAATTACACACCAGAGGAAAAAGCTACATATCCGAAGATTAAGGTGAAGTTGCCGCAGAGCAGTTCATGTCCGGTATTGAAGCTATGGTAAGTGACCTTGTAAAGATATACCACAGTGTCAGTGATGAGCAGAAAGCCATGTTTGGAGCAGGCAGGGTCGGACAGGAAGTGCTTGGCAAATGCCCAAAATGCGGTGCCGATGTAGTCAAAGGAAAATTCGGAGCGTACTGCACCGGAAAGTGCGGTATGAATGTCAGCAAGGCACTGGGAGTGACACTTTCAGATGCACAAGTCAAGAGCCTGCTTCAAGGAAAGAAGATACTTGTAAAAGGCTTAAAAGGCAAGAAAGGCAACTATGATGCGTACCTCATTCCTCAGAGCATAGAGGAGTTTTCATATATGAAAGATGGTAGGGAAATCAAGGGATTTCAGTATAAATTTAATATGGAATTTCCGCAGACAAAGGGAAAGCAGGGGTAGTAATGTAGTTGTGATTGTGGTATAGTGTGGGAAAGACAAATCTGAAATTTGCATTTATATCTGAAAAGGAGAATACAATGAACTTAACTGAACAGGAATCTATTTTTTGTCAAGCATTAGCTATGACTTCATTACTTGTAGAATTATCTGACAGGGATTTTTTAAACAGCGACTACTACAATCAAAACATCATTTTTGCTGAAAATAATGATAATTTTCAAAAGATTCTGAAGGCATCAGGATTGGGAAATCCAGCTACAATGCAAATATTTCTCTATATTCTTTTGGTGATGCCAAAAGAAACACTTTCGGGTCTTGATGATAGAACTCTTAATTCGTGGGAGAATGCTTTAAAAACAATAGTTTCATCATTTAGTTTAAGTGTAACTACAACATATCCTGGCGAATCCAGCAGTAATTTATCTACTGTTAACTATTATAGACATATTCGTAATGCTGTTTCAC
>OGMH01000576.1_pt1 | contig 18414 bp, 14 predicted proteins | sample 1573191 | NCBI WGS metagenome assembly OGMH01 (sample SAMEA2581978, study PRJEB24529) | metagenome | biome: Human gut stool | place: China | collected 2011 | reverse complement strand
TTAATTCAACGAACTTGTCGATATATTTCTGCTTATTAGGATCATTGAATGGATCTACGATTGTAGCACCTGTAATATCATATCCCTTGCTGTTCTCAGCGATTTCTTCTGGTGTACCGATGATTATAAGATTAGCGATACCTTCCTTTAAAATCTTCTCAGCAGCTGCGAATGTTCTCTTATCCATAGATTCTGGTAAAACGATAGTCTTCTTATCTGCTTTTGCTCTAGCGTAAATTGTGTCAATAAATGCCATGATTACTGACTCCTCCTTAAAATATGAATTTCGGCACATTATGTTTATCATTATGTTACCGCTACTTTTGCCCCCATTATATACCTTTTTTTTGCGTAAGACAAGGTGAGAATTGTTCTAAATGTTAAGCAATTTTACTGAATTATGTCTATAATTCAATGTTATTTAAGCTGCCGCATTATCATTTATGTTATCTATAACCTTTTTAATTCCAAACCACACAGTTAAATCTGTGAATATTTACAACGCTACACTCATCACTTCTCTATATGGATTGACCATAGACAATCCTATTTTAGTAATCCGGCCATCTATTGGCATAAATAAATCCTGTAATACAGCAAATGCATGTCTCATCTGCTCCTTATCAAGACATTTGCCAAGTGTAATATGCGGCATCCACGAATATGGCTGATAAAATTTGCTTATATTAGTTTCTGGAATTGTTGCAAATTCATTATATATTGCTATTGAAAGATTAATCATATACTCGTTAAGCACAGGTGCGGCATATATCACGCGTGGAAAAAGCTGTCCGACCGATACTATATTTATCGTATTATTTATATTTACAACGCCTTTTTCATCTAAAGGCTGTAACTTTTCCCTGCATACCTTTTCAAATGCTGGAATTAACACATCAACATTCCTTGCCTCAATTGCGCTGATTGTAAGATGAGGCATAACATTATTCCTTATCATAAAATCATTGCCTGTTTTATCGGCAATTCTTTGTTGCAGATGTTTCAATATTTTATTAGTATTTTCATCAAAATACGCTGATATTAAATACATACCTAACACTCCCTGAATATATAATCTGTGACAACAGCATACTATTTCCCAACAGTTGAATTGTATATGTTTCCTCTTATTTAACTCACACTTTTTATCATACCCTGACTGGTCCTCTCACAAAATCACCCAATTCTTTAACTCCATACTTTCCAGCAACAATCATATTATAAATATTAGCCGCGTGTATATCATCAAGCAGCATTTCCTTATAGTCAGCGGTCTTTGTTATAAGTGGCACTTCCACAGTTTTTCTTATATATGAAAGATACTCCTGCCCTTTTTTATCAAAGCCAAGCACCCTTATATATGGTTCATTCGCATATTTTTCCATATGTTTTTTATCAAGCCCTAGCGTTATCCTTACAAGTGCTCTTTTTATTCTGGAAAGTGGTACTTCTTTCGTCTTTATATGTTCGCACAGGCTTCCAAATGAAAACACCCCATTATCTTTACTTTCTGCCCCCTGTGGTACTGTCCTTGTTATCATATCCATAGCCGACTTATATAATCTGCCAGCAATCTCCTTGTTTACATCTGGATACTTCATAACATTTTCTATAAATACATTTTTATCATAACTACTCGCAAAAAGTATATCTAAAAGTCTTGTAAATAACGCTTCTGTTATGTCATCAGGATATATATAATTAGTATTTGAAGATAATATTAATCTCGCTTTTACAGGTATATATTCCGATATATTATCCGCTTTAAGATTTTCTCTCAATGCTGTCGCACTTGCATACTCACTTCTTATATCTGTATCGTTATAACTATCCCCCTGTCTTTGTACTGTATAAGGTTTAATAGCATAATTATTTTTTATGATAGCTTTCAGATATTCAACCGCAAGTATGTTATTAGAACTTGTAAGCATTGCCGCAGTGTCTTTATCCGTCAGCTTCTCCACAACCTTCTGTCTTGCGGCAGCATAGGATATTCCATTGGCAGTGTATTTAGATATTTCCTTATATAGAGTATCTTCGTTATCACACAAAATGTGGGCGAGCTTAGAAAGCCTTTCTATATCACCGCTTTCACTCCCAAAAGCAATACTGTCGGCTTTTATATAATCAAGAACCTTTAAAGCACCAGCGGCAAAGCTCTCAGCACTTGACACAGCATAATTAACAGGAAGTTCAACGACAAGGTTAACTCCACTGTTAAGTGCCATAGAAGTACGCGTATATTTATCAAGAACCGCCGGTTCTCCGCGCTGTACAAAATCCCCGCTCATAACTGCAACACTTATATCCGCCCCTGTAAGCTCCATTGCTTTATTAAGATGATATAAATGTCCATTATGAAATGGGTTGTATTCTGTTACAAGTCCTACTGCTTTCATATATAAATCCCCTTGCATTTTAATCTGTCAATAATTCTATAAATATTATGCGCTCATTATATCATAATTCACTCTTTATTTCCCCTATACTCACGAACCCGCGCTTCGCGCTCTTTCGTCCTGCTTCGCATGACTGTTCGTTCGTTAATGGCGCAAGAAAAGTAAATGTCTGCTTCGCAGCCGCTTCCTTTTCTTTTGCACTCATTATATCACATAAATTATAATGAATGTTATCTCTATATCGATAAATCGTTAAGCATATCCAATTATAATTAATACAAAATACAGCGAATATATCCAATACATAAAAATCCCCCAGAGGCTTTTGCTCCGGGGGGATTTTTACTATGTAAGTTATATGTTAATTCTAAAATGTGTAATTAATTCTTAAAGCTATGTATAGGCGCAGGTATTCTTCCTGGTCTGTTTACAAATGCTGAGCAGTCAAATGTATTAACCGGCATTATTGGAGCGTAACCTAAAAGTCCGCCGAATTCTACAGTCTCGCCAATACCTTTTCCAACAACAGGTATAACTCTTACGGCTGTTGTCTTCTGGTTTACCATACCGATAGCTGCTTCATCTGCAATGATACCAGATATTGTAGATGCCTTTGTGTCTCCTGGTATAGCAATCATATCAAGACCTACAGAACATACACATGTCATAGCTTCAAGCTTTTCAATAGTAAGTGAACCCGCATTAACTGCATCAATCATTCCCTGATCTTCACTTACCGGAATAAATGCACCACTAAGTCCGCCTACATATGATGAAGCCATTACGCCGCCTTTCTTAACCTGATCGTTAAGAAGTGCAAGTGCTGCTGTTGTTCCCGGAGCACCGGCTCTCTCAAGTCCGATTTCTTCAAGAATTTCTGCAACAGAATCACCAATTGCCGGTGTTGGGGCAAGTGAAAGATCAATTATACCAAATGGTATGCCAAGTCGTCTAGAAGCTTCCTGAGCAACAAGCTGTCCCACTCTTGTTATCTTAAATGCTGTCTTTTTGATAGTTTCACAGAGTACTTCAAAGCTTTCTCCTCTTACGCTTTCAAGTGCATATTTAACAACACCAGGACCGCTGACACCTACATTGATAATGGCATCATCCTCTGTAACTCCGTGGAAAGCTCCTGCCATGAATGGATTGTCATCTGGAGCATTACATAATACAACAAGTTTTGCACAGCCAAGAGAGTCTGCATCTTTTGTTAAAGCAGCAGTTTCTTTAACTATTTCACCCATAAGTCTTACAGCATCCATATTGATACCTGTCTTTGTAGAACCAACATTTACTGAGCTGCATATAAGCTCTGTAGATGCAAGTGCCTTAGGAATCGAACGTATAAGCAGTTCATCACTTTTTGTCATACCCTTTGATACAACAGCAGAATAACCACCGATGAAATTGACTCCTACTTCGTGGGCAGCCTTATCAAGTGTCTTTGCAATAGTTACATAATCGTCAGGTGTTTTACAGCATGAGGCACCAACTAACGAAATAGGTGTAATAGAAATTCTTTTATTAACTATTGGAATACCTATTTCCCTTGATATTTCCTCTCCTGTTTTTACAAGGTCTTTAGCAAGAGTTGTGATTTTTTTATATATCTTCTCATTTACCTCATCAAGATTCTCGCTTGCACAGTCAAGAAGGTTGATACCAAGCGTAATTGTTCTTACATCAAGATTTTCCTTCTCTACCATTTTGTTGGTTTCAGTAACTTCATATATGTTAATCATTTTTCTCCTCATTTCCGCATCGCCTATGGCGTATACTTAATAATAGTTAATTAAATTCTATGCATCATATCAAAGATTTCTTCTCTCTGGCACTTAATAACAACACCTATCTCATTTCCAAGCTTATCCAGTTCATTATTAACATCATCAAAACCACTTGTAGAGTTAGATAAATCAACTATCATCATCATATTAAAATAGCCGGATACAATAGTCTGTGAGATATCAAGAATATTAATTCCTGTATCAGCAAGATATGTACATACCTTTGCGATAATACCCACTGTATCTTTTCCTACTACTGTAATTACACATTTCTTCATATTTTTCCTCTTTCCTGCGTTAAACACGCATATTAAGTGTGAATATTTATATAAATATATCTATTAAAAAGATATACTTATCTCTAGATTTTAAAACATAACATTTATATTTTCAATAGCTATACTGCACTATTTTACGTCAGATATCTAAGCATTATATTTCAAGCAAAGAGGAAGGCTCACTTCTGTTTGCAACCTCTATATATATATCTCCTGCCTTATATTCATTTTCACTCATATCTATTTCAAGCTTTACTGTTTCATATGCCAGCTTATCATAATTATTCTCTTTACTTAAATGTCCAAGATAAATCCCTTTAATATGGTCATTAAGAAGGTTATTAATAAGCCTTGCTGACGTTTCGTTAGAAAGATGTCCTTTATCGCCAAGTATTCTTTGTTTAAGATAATATGGATAGCTTCCAAGCTGCAACATATTAATATCATGATTAGCCTCAACAAGCATCATATCTGAACCAGTAAGATTGCTGATTGTATAGTCATCATAATATCCAAGATCAGTTATAACAGAGGCTTTTTTATCATCACATGTCACATTGTAAGCAACTGGCTCGTTAGCATCATGCGATACTCCAAAGCTATGTATTACAAGATCTTTAATCCTTGTGTCTGAATCGGCCTTTATCGTGTTATAATAGCTGCTGTCAATATCTCCAAGGCTTGTTGTTGCTGCTATGCCATTTATAGTTCCTGGAGTTGAGTATATAGGTATACCATCCTTTCTTGACATGACTCCAAGGCCCTTTATATGATCTATATGTTCATGCGTAACAAATACAGCATCTATGTCCTTAAGTGATAAATCTATACTGTTAAGACCTTCTTCTATTTTTTTTCTGCTTATTCCGGCATCTATAAGTATATGTGTGTCGTCAGAACCCACATATATACAGTTACCACTACTACCGCTTGCAATCGGCATCATTCTCATATCGTTTCCACCATTCTTATTCCCAATATATTTTAACAACATCACCATCATTAATAGATGCTGTATACTCACATGTTTCACCATTAAGAAGGATAACTATATTACCCTTTGGTTTTGACAAATCAAAATCATAAAACTGGAACAGGTCTACAAGTATATAATGACTCTTTCCAGAAAGTGTTACAGGGGCATTATTAACTATAATAGTAATATCTCTTATGATGCTGCTTTCATTGTCACTTTCTTTGTCACTTTCATTATTACGTTGGTTATTACTTTCATTATTATCTGCATTAATATTCCCGTCTGTATCACTATCACTGCCAGAAGTACGTTCTTCACTATGTTTTATATTATTCTTCACATCTTCGCTATTCACATCTTCATTATCTATGTCTTCATATTGTGCATCATTATAGTCTTTTTGTTCACTTTTTTCGTTAAAATCAACAGTAAAGTTTTCATACACCTTTGTCATTTTATCTGCCGGCATATTGTTAACCATAATATCATACTTTGAATAATCAAGATCCAGGAATGTAAAAAGCTGCCCAACAGTATAAAAATTCTCTATACGAACAGCATCCCCATTTCTTATATCATAGAATTCTGACTTTAATTCACCATTAACATATGCAAATCTAGGACACACTATATTTTTGCCATTTACATCAAATGTTATATCTGATCCGAATTCCTCAATCTGTCCAAGAGTCATGGATGCCGCTTCGCCAATAGTAGACTCTTCAACGTAAATAACATCATTCTGCTCTATAGGCGTATTAAGGCTTGCCTGCTCCTTATTAAGTGTTATAACCGCTCCCTCTCCTGGAAGTCCTCTTACAAGCCTTGTTTTTCCATTAAGCATATATTCTATCTCTTTACCACGTCTTGGGAACAGTTTCTCGTTTGGATATCCTATCTGCATTATGGCATCAAACACAGTGAGCTTGTTATTATCATAAAGCTTTATTCTTTCATTATTAACATTAACGAATATAAACTTATTCTTCTGAGTATAGTAGTTTGTACATATACCTATAGGCGTTACATATAAAGAATCTTTTTCAAAGCCCTCTATATTAAAGTCAACTGTTGTAAGCACTTCCTTGCCTCGTATTGCAACTCTTTCGGGTGCTATTGAAAGGTCTTTTGCAAGATGCCCTACATAGCTTGGCATCTTTCCTCCACCACCTACAACAAAAACAGCATTTACAGACTTGCCGCCATTAAGCTCAATAATCCTGTCTGCTGTCGCTTTAGCCATATTCGCTATGGACTCATCTGCTATAGCCTGAATTTCACTTGACGGTACCTTCTGTTCAAGTCCCATAATATCATTAAATGTAACAATATCATTTTCAGGATTGCTTGCAGCTATCTTTATAGTTTCTGCTGTGTTAAAGTCCACAAGATAATTCTTTGCGATTTTTTCTGTTATTTCATCTCCTGCAAGAGGTATCATTCCATATGCAACTATACTTCCATCCTTAGTTATACATATATCCGATGTCCCTGCTCCTACATCGACTAAGCATATATTAAGGAGTCTGTACTGTTCTGGTATTGCAATGTTCATGGAAGCGATTGGCTCTAATGTAAGAGAGGCTACATTTAGTCCTGCATATTCAACCGCTTCATAAAGTCCGTCTACAACTTCCTCTGGAAGAAATGTAGCTATAAGCTCAACATATATTTTTCTTGCCTTATGTCCCTCAAGATTACCTATATCATAATCATTCAGCTGATACCTTATAGGAGTGTTACCCACACAATAAAACTTTTCCTTACTTGAACCATCATTTATTTTATTATGAGCATGTTCAACAGCAAGGAGGTTAAGGGAATATATGTCTTCCTGCGTCACCCTTGTTTCTTCCTCGAATTCATACTCAGCTGTTGAGTTTACAGTCCTAAGCACTCGTCCGGCAGCGGCTATACATACATCTTTAAGGTCAATATCCAGCTGGCTTTCAAGCGAAAGCTTTACCTGTCTTATTGTATCGCCAACCTTATATATATCATGAATCTGTCCATCGAGCATTGAACGTGTTGTATGAAGCTTTTCTGCCATTGCTGCTATTTTAAATCTGCCATATTCCAGATAACCAACTACACCCACTATACTCCTTGTACCTATATCAAGTCCAAATACATAATTGTTAGTATTCTTATCCTTTTCCATATCTGTTCCTCTTATCATTTATACGTTTATCAGGTTTGTCATCAACACAGTTTACATATTATAGTTGATGCTGCCAAATATTACTTTTAAATCCTGCACTTTAATATATCACATTAATAATATTATAACAACTCAGCTGATTATTTGTTCAGTATATCATTTATCCTGCAGAATGTGTCTTTAATATCGCCGCTGTTATCGATACAATAATCACATTTATCAATGATATCGTCCTTTTTTTTCTGGCTTGCAAATATGTTATTTATCTTTTCGTCGGAATATCCTCTGTTATCTTTAAGTCTCTTTCTTCTTATATCCTCTCCTGCATCTATATACCATACTTCATCGCAGAATATATCATAGTGATCATCAAGAAGCAGTGCAGCCTCGACAAATGTATAATCAAGCTTCCCTTCTATGCGGTTATTAGTAATCTTTGTTATTATTTCCTGCTTGACAAGAGGATGCACTATACTGTTAAGAGCAGCTCTTTTATTAGGATTAGCAAATATAATATCTGCAAGCTTTTTCTTATCAATGCTGGCATCCGAAGAAAGAATATCATCACCAAAAAGCATAGTTATCATATGATACGCCTTACCGCCTTTATAATACAGTCCTTTAGCAACATCATCTGCCATTATAATTTCACATTTGTAATTATCTGCCAGAAACTTAAGCACTTCTGATTTTCCAGCACCTATTCCGCCAGTTATTCCTATAACTTTCATTATATTTCTTCCTTACTATCATCTTTTAATCTTAAAATCGTGATTACATCTTAATATCCAACCATAACTTAACACTTAATGTGCCTCAAGCCAGTTATTTCCCTGTTTTATATCTATCTCAAGAGGCACTCTAAGACTTGCAGCCTCTTTCATCCCCTTTGTAAGAATGTCCTTAACTATATCTATTTCATCAACTGCTGTTTCAACAAGAAGTTCATCATGAACCTGAAGTATAAGCCTCGACTTAAGATTCTGCTCTTTAAGTGCCCTGCTTACTCTTATCATAGCAAGCTTTATAATATCTGCTGCTGTACCCTGTATAGGTGCATTCATAGCGACCCTCTCACCAAATGATCGCTGCATAAAGTTGCTTGATGATAATTCTGGTATTTCCCTTCTTCTATTAAACATAGTTACTGAATAACCTTTTTTCTTTGCCGATTCAACAAGACCATCTATAAATGCTTTTATATCTGGATATGATGCAAAATACTTTTCTATATATGCCTTGGCTTCCTTTGGAGTAATACTTAAATCCTGGCTGAGTCCAAAAGAACTCATACCATATATTATGCCAAAATTAACAGCCTTTGCATTGCTTCTCTGTAAAGGTGTAACTTCATCTATAGGTGTATTGAACACTTCTGCTGCTGTTGCCCTATGAATATCAGCAGATGAATTATAAGCTTCTATAAGCTTTTCATCCCCTGACATATGCGCAAGAATCCTTAACTCTATCTGGGAATAATCCGCATCAATAAACACATAGCCATCCTTAGGTATAAATACCTTTCTTATAGCTTTTCCCATCTCCATTCTTATAGGAATATTCTGAAGATTAGGTTCTGTACTGCTTATTCTTCCTGTAGCTGTTATAGTCTGGTTAAACGTTCCATGTATTCTTCCATCGCCGCTTATATAAGAAACCAGACCTACTGCATATGTTGAATTCAGCTTGGTAAGCTGACGATATTCAAGTATCTTTTTAACAATAGGATAATCAGGTGCAAGCTTGTCAAGTATATCTGCTGCTGTAGAATATCCACTTTTAGTCTTTTTTGCGTTAGGCATCCCAAGCTTTTCAAAAAGTATGACACCAAGCTGCTTAGGTGAATTGATATTAAACTCCTCACCTGCTGCTTCATATATCTCTTTTTCAAGCACATTTATTTTTTCAACAAGTACTTTTGAATAATCAGATAATGCCTGCTTATCAACTTTGATGCCAAACTTCTGCATATCATAAAGAACAAATACAAGAGGCATTTCTATTGTTTCGTAAAGCTCATACATATCTTCCTTCTTAAGAATATCTGTTATTACATCACTGCATTTGTAGTTAACATATGATGTAAGACATGCCAGCTTTAAAAGATTGTCATCATCCTTGTCATACGCTTCCTTAACAGTCTGCTTTCCAAGCAGCTCCTGCCTTGACATAACAAGCATAGACATATATTCCTTCGAAAGAGCTTCATAATCGTATCTGTCATTATTAGGATGTATCAGATATGCCGCTACTGATATATCCATAAATGAATGTTCATCAATATCATATTTATCAAATATATGAAGATAATCCTTAAGATTATCAATAACTATATATCTGTTGTCTGAAACATTTATCAGATCTGCAAGCTTTTCTATAAGATAATCAGTAAGAACAAAACCATATACAGGAATATAATATATATCTTTTTCTCCAAATGTAAGCGATACAGCATATAATTCATGCTCAGCCATTATACTTACACCGACTTTTCTGCATTCAGCAACACATTTTTTTGCCTTATTAAATATATCTTCAACCTGTGATAAGTCTGTAACACTTGTAAAATGTTCGTAGCAGTCAGGTTCTGACTGTATATTGCCATCACATCTTTTAAGCATATTTTTAAAATCATATCTTTTAAAAAGCTTATATGACTCATCATTAAACATATTATCAATAGATGCATCCATCACATTATAGTCAATATTCACATCTGTTTTTATTTCTGATAAGAACCTGCTAAGCTTAATCTGATCAACATTCTCTGATATTGATTTTTTAGCTTTGGGAGGCTTAAGCTCATCCATATGTTCAAATATATTGTTTATATCATGATACTGCACGATAAGAGCAGATGCGGTCTTTGGTCCTATGCCTGGTGCACCTGGTATATTATCTGATGAATCTCCCATAAGTGCTTTCATCTCTATGAATTCTAGTGGTGTAACTCCATAAAGCTTTTTAACATCCTCAGGATAATAATCTTCAACCTCTGTTGAACCTTTCTTTGTCTTTGGAATACGTATTTTTATCTTATCATCAGCAAGCTGCAAAAGATCCCTGTCTCCTGATACGATTGAAACATCAATGCCATCTTTTTGTGAATTTTTTGCTATGGTTCCAAGAAGATCATCTGCTTCAAAGCCTTCTTTCTCAACAATTTTAATATTCATTGCCTTAAGCAGCTCTTTCATAAGTGGAACCTGCTGTTTTAATTCCGGAAGCATAGGCTTTCTTGTTCCCTTATATTCCGCATATGTGTTATGCCTGAAAGTAGGTGCACTTAAATCAAAGGCAACTGTGACATAATCTGGTTTTTCTTCATCTATAAATCTGAACATTATATTTAAAAAGCCATACATAGCGTTTGTATGTATGCCTTCATTGTTTGTAAGATCAGGTATTCCGTAAAATGCCCTGTTTAATATACTATGTCCATCTATAAGTAAAAGCTTACTCATATTAATCCTCCATTCTGATACTTGTGCTATTTGTGATATTCACACTGCTCATTTAATAAACAAGTTATATATTGTATACATTTAATAAAATCTGATAATTATACATACAATAAACATTAAAACCATTATGATGTTGATAAATGCATGCATCAATTTCATATCGTGATTCCACTGGCGGGTCATTTTGCATTGTTCTATGCTTTTCTTAAGCTTAAGCTCTACCAAAGTTTTAAAATCATATGAATCAATACAGTTCTTTATATCATCTGGTATTTTATTCTCATCATAATTCTCATCAAGTCCATATGATACTATATAATATATCTCCAATTCTTCTTTACAATCATTACAATGAATAATATGATTTATGAATTTTTCTTCCTGTTTTAATGACAATCTTCCTTCATCATAATCTTTTATCATCTTTTGGTAATTCTTACATGCATTCATACATTTCACCATTCCTGCTGCTTTACAATATCTACTTATATATTGATGTTAGTAACATATAAGCCAGTTTAGACCTTTATTCATTTTATTATAACAGAAAACACGCAGACTTTCCATAAAAAGTCTGCGTGCTGGTTTAGTGCTGGTTTTACGCGCCGATTTTAATTCAGCATATTGTATTACTCATGTTTATCTCTATTGATTACACGTAATATAAGATTAACAGCTTCATCAATACCATAGCTTGCACTGTTGATACATAAGTCATAATTATATGCCTGTCCCCATACGTTATTAGTATAGAATTTATAATATTTTTCCCTTTTCTTATCGAACTTTACAAGTCTTTTTAAAGCTTTGGAATATGGTATTTTTTCAAGCTCCATAATACGTTTTGCTCTCTGTTCTACCGGTGCTGTTATAAAAACACTTATATGTGGTATATTGTTATTCTTAAGAATAACATCAGCGCAACGTCCTATAACTATAAAATCTTCTTTTTCAGCAAGTTCACGAAGAATTTCTGATTCATTAAAGAATGCAGCATCATTGGCTGGAAGTCCATGGTTACGGCTGAATCTTCTTGCCTTTTCTGGCTGTATCATATCATGGCTTAAATCTATCTTCCTGCTTTTGAATCTTGCGTCCTTTTCAGCATCCTTTCTCAATACAATATCCTTGAAAATCTCAGCATCATAATAATTAAGATGAAGCTTGTCAGCAAGTGCAAACCCTATATCTGTACCAGCACTTCCCTCTGTACGGCTTATGCATATTATCATACGCTTATCATCGTTATGCCTGTGAAGATTTGATACATTCAGTTCACTTATTGCAGTATCAAGAATATCTACTGAATTAAATATATGTGGAATCTCTGCTATTTCTTTTAATATATCATTGTATTCAGTCATAAACTTAGACTTTTCTTTTTTATCCTGAATAGTTCGTGCCATATTTCCAACAAGTGCAACCTCACTTCTAAGTGTATATCCATGAGGATTGCTGTATATAAGAGCACTAAGTTTATCTATACATTTAGTCTTATCACCTATAAATACACGTCCAAGTTCGGAACCAACCGACTTGTATACTCTTTCATCAAGATCATATATCTTATTAGCAAGGTTTAAGGCAGTTTTTTTCAACTCATTGACACTCACTGACGTGTCGTTATTTTTTATATTGTTAGTAGTATTTTCACTCATCATGCCAACCTCCTATAAAAAGAATATAAGTGTATCCAGAATAAATACTGGAACAAGGATACCTATTGACCATATCATATAACCAAAGAAGCCCGGCATACGGACACCATTTTCATCTGCGATTGACTTGACCATAAAGTTAGGCGCATTACCAATATATGTTCCTGCACCCATAAATACAGCGCCACATGAAATAGACATAAGAACCTTTGCCGTAATCACGCCAACACTTGTTGTAATGCCACTTGTAAATCCAAGTGTACCAGCTGTTGTAAAGAATACAAGATATGTAGGTGTATTATCAAGGAAGCTTGAAAGTGCTCCTGTTGTCCAGAACATCTGCCATGCCTTTGATATACCAAGTGTAGGTCCAACTGCTTTAAGAATAATAAGTGCTGGCTGCATAGTTATAAATATACCTATAAACAGTATAGCAACCTCTTTAATAGCCCCCCAGTTAAAGTGGTTCTTTGTACGTATTTCTTTTTTAGTTGTCTTAAATGACAAGAATGCTGATAAAAGAATAATAGCAATCTCTATCATAGTAACAAATGAGAAAGTAACTTCTCCTATATGTAGTCCCTTAAGCACACCATCAGCTCCTATGAATGCTGGAACATTAGAAAGTGTACCGCTTAACACTACTGCTATTACAATAGTAATAATAAATATAACATTGTGTCCACCCTGGAACTTAAGTTCAGTTGACTCCTTGCTTATATCAGGTACACTGCCTTCAGCGATATCAAGTCTGTAGTTTTTTCTGTCTATCATATAAAAAACAGGAAGAAGCACAAGCAGGTTAAAACATAACACTGGCATCAGATGGATACTCCATGTAAATGGAACTCCTCTCATAAAGCCCATAAGAAGTGGTGGATCTCCTATAGGTGTCAGACAACCACCCATATTAGATATAAGGAATATGAAGAATATCATAATATGACTTCTTCTGTGTCTCCATGAATTCATCTTTATAATAGGACGTACAAGAAGCATACTTGCCCCTGTTGTACCTATAAGACTCGAAAGAAATGTTCCTATTAACAAAATAATTGTATTAACTCTTGGTGAACCTACAAGATCACCATCTAAAGAAATATTTCCTGCAACACAGAATAATCCAAATAATAAAACAATAAAGCCTAAATAATCGTTTATTATACATTCAAGTACAGTTTCAGCTGCCGTTCCAACACCCTGTGTTATAGCAAAAGGTATAATAAAAAGTATCGACCATAATATAACTGCATGTAACTGATGGCTTTCCCACCATTCAGCTTTGACAAGAGGCATAATTGCGATACATAATAGCAATCCCGCAAAAGGAATGCACAGCCATAATGGTAACATAACCTATTCCTCCTAAATTTATTTCTATAATTTATTTTGCTAATGAATTATAATCTTTTTTTTATAGAAATTAAAGTATTATTAAGTTTTTATTTAGAAACAATAAGGTTAATAAATTAACAATTATTAATATAAAAAAATTCCAGTACCTTTATATATAAAGATACTGGAAAAAGTTATAATGCGGATGGCGGGACTTGAACCCGCACAATGTCACCATCGGCAGATTTTGAGTCTGCTGCGTCTGCCATTCCGCCACATCCGCAGACAAGTGATATAATAGCATATTATATCACTTTAAGTCAAGTGGTTAGTTCTTATGTTTCATCATATTATAAAGAATTATAAAGTTCCTCATACTTCTTTGCAGAACTCTTCCATGAGAAATCTTTTTTCATGCCTCTGTCAACAATCTTATTCCACTCTCTCTTATGATTATAGTATACACTTTTAGCATAATTAACTATACTAAGCATCTCATGTGCATTATAATTAGCAAACGAGAAACCTGTACCTGTGCTTTCGTATTCATTATAAGGTTCTACTGTATCCTTAAGTCCACCTGTTTCCCTAACAATAGGAACTGTTCCATATCTTAATGACATAAGCTGGCTAAGTCCGCATGGTTCAAACAGTGATGGCATAAGAAATGCATCACATGCCGCATATATCTTATGTGACATTTCCTCTGAGTAGTATATATTAGCTGATACTCTGTCATTATATTTCCAATCATAATGTCTGAACATATTCTCATACTTTTCATCACCCGTACCAAGTACAACAAGCTGTATATCATCAGCACATAACTCGTCCATGACATAAGCTATAAGATCAAGTCCCTTCTGATCTGTAAGTCTTGAAACTATGCCTATCATGAATTTACCTTTATCCTGTGTAAGACCAAGTTCTTTCTGTAAAGCAACTTTATTCTTCCACTTTTCCTTACGGAAAGTTATCTGGTCATAATTAGCTGCCAGTGAAGTATCTGTCTTAGGATTATATACCTCATAATCAATACCATTTACTATTCCGCAAAGTGCATTAGCCCTTGCATTCATAAGTCCATCAAGATTCTCTCCATAAAAAGGAGTCTTAATTTCTTCTGCATATGTCTCACTAACGGTTGTTACCTTATCGGCATACACTATACCACCTTTAAGGTAGTTAGCATCATCATATGCCTCAAGCTTGTCAGAAGTGAAGTAACTGTCAGCAAGACCTGTGATATCTTTAACCTTCTTAAGATCCCATATACCCTGGAATTTAAGATTATGTATTGTCATAATAGATTTAACGCCATGATAGAAATCTCCACCTGCAAATCTTTCATGGAGATAAACCGGAATAAGTCCTGTCTGCCAGTCATTACAATGTATAATATCCGGCTTAAATCCTATGACTGGAATAGCTGAAAGTGCAGCCTTGCTGAAGAATGCAAACTTTTCAATATCTTCATGAATCCAGCTATATGGCTTTGGACCTCCAAAATAAAATTCATTATCAATAAAATAAAATATAACTCCGTCATACTCCATTTCAAAAACGCCTACATACTGTGTACGCCATGCAAGATCAATATAGAAATGTGTTTTATATACCATCTTTTCCCTATACTCCCATGGTATACATGTATACTTTGGAATCATAACACGGACATCAAACTCATCCTTGTTAAAGTACTTTGGCAGTGAACCAACTACATCAGCTAATCCTCCTGTTTTAATAAAAGGTACTGCTTCCGAAGCAATAAACAAAACATTCTTCATATAATCCCCTTTCTATATGTTATATAAATAACATATATCAAAAATTATTCTGGTAACTTATATATATCTGATTAATATTATAGCATATATTGAACAAATTACATACTATCAATGTAATATTTTATTCAATATATGCTATACATTTTACCAATATCTTCTTACAGCTGTAATACTCATTCCAATATTAACAGATGAAACTTTTACATAATCTCCAGGAACAGATGCATGGATCATCTGGCCACCACCAATATATATACCAACATGACCTGGATAACATATGATATCGCCTGGCTGTGCTGCACTAATACCTCCAGATACAGATGCACCACCATATGCCTGTGAACCAGATGAACGAGGTACTCCACCGATTCCACACTGTGCCATTACGTATGATGTGAATCCTGAACAATCAAATCCACTTGGTGAAGATCCACCACTTCTATAAGGTACTCCAATATACTGATATGCAGTTGATACAATCTTTGAAGCAACTGCTGAATTATTGTTAGCTGTTGTTGGAACAGATGAAACTGTTGTCACCTTAGAAGCGTTAGCAGCCGCAGATGCAGCCCTTCTCTGTCTGGCCGCTCTTTCTGCAAGATCAGCAGCCTCCTGATACTTAGCATCGGCATCTTCCTTATCTGACTTAGCCTTATCCAGTGCTGTATATAATGTTGCCTGTTTATTAGTAAGCTCTTTCTGCTTCTCATCAAGTGATGCCTGCTTCTTATCAAGTGTTGACTTATAATCAGCAATGGAACGTGCTGTATCAGCCATCTCTTCAAGCTTATTACGATCATACTCATATACCTGCTGCATATAGCTTGCTTTGTTGATAACATCGCTCATATCAGCTGCAGTAAGAAAGACCTCAGTCATAGATGCAGACTGATCTTCATACATATACTGAATTCTTAACTTAGTATCCTCAAACTGCTTTTTCTGTACTCTTTCTGCTTCCTCAAGTTCAACATTGGTTCTATCTACTTCATCAGCCAGATCAGCCATATCCTGTTCAAGATTATCTATCTCACTTAAAAGATATGCTAACTGCTGTGTCAGGTCATCAACTTTCTGCTGTGCCTCCTGCTGCTGACTCTTTAATGTAGTAAGATCATCTGCAAATACAGATGTTCCCATGATTGATGTTATAAGTGCTGCTGCTGCAACTGTTTTTAAAGCTCTTCTATACATATAAACTCCTATTTATTACAATTATGTTAAAACATTTTTACAAATACGTTAATATTATAATATAGGAGTTGTAATATTTCAAGGAAAAATCTATGATTTAAGCACTAAATTCAACATTTTTTCACATTTTTCATATTGATATTTCAAAGAATAACTATCATCATGCCGGATGTGTAAGACGGATATTGTCGGCAATAAGTGCTATAAACTCAGAATTAGTTGGTTTTCCCTTGCCATTACTTATTGTATAACCAAAAAGATTATTAAGCACGTCAGGATTGCCTCTGTTCCATGCCACTTCAATAGCATGTCTTATTGCACGCTCAACTCTGCTTGGCGTTGTTTCAAATTTTTTTGCTATAGTTGGATATAGAATCTTTGTTATACTGTTTATAATATCCGGATCATTGACGGCGAGTGTAATTGATTCTCTCAGATATTGATAACCCTTTATATGTGCAGGCACTCCTATTTCATGTATCATGCCTGTTATCTCATTTTCAAGAACATATTTTTTATGATTAACTGTATCCTTAATCACGATATTTCTTTTATTATCTGCTGGTGCGTTATGTACCTTTCCGACATATTTAATACGGTTAATAAGCATTTCATTATCAAAAGGCTTCATAATATAATATGCTGCCCCTTTATCAAATGCATCCTCTGTGACATCCTCCATTCCAACTGCACTTATGATAATAAATGCAGGCGAGACACATGTCTTGTCATCTCTGATTCTTTGCATGACACTTATCCCATCCAGCTGTGGCATGATAATATCAAGAAGAACCACATCAGGAGAAGTATTTTTTATTATATTTATTGTTTCTTCTCCATTAGCAGCCGTTCCAACCACTTCCATGTCAGGCTCATCATTAATAACTTCTTTTATAACGTCTACCATTTTTTCGTTATCATCCGCTATAACTACCTTTAATGAATTCATATTTTCCCCTCACCTTGTACAATATTATTAATACATCTGTAAATGCTTTTTGCGATTAGTATTTATATGTTAATTCACAAATATCTCATCTACATTCGCAGTAATAATTATACTATTATAATAATTCCTTAGCAATTAAAACACATCGCAACTATCGACAAAATACGACAAAACTATTTACTATATTTAACCATTCAGTCTTTATATAAAATAAGTATTTCTGCAAATAATATTTATAAGACAAAAACCAGTTATGTGCAAAAGCAGTGCACAGAAATGAGGATTAGTATGTATAAGAGAAAACTTATTTTTAAATATATATTTATTTCATCAATATTTACAACACTTTTATTATGCGTTGTAACATATACCGGTTATATTAAGAGAAATTTTCCTGAAAATATATATATCACAGAACAAAGT
>OGMH01000573.1_pt1 | contig 18613 bp, 13 predicted proteins | sample 1573191 | NCBI WGS metagenome assembly OGMH01 (sample SAMEA2581978, study PRJEB24529) | metagenome | biome: Human gut stool | place: China | collected 2011 | reverse complement strand
GTTATATTTATCACCACCATAAAACCAGCCATAATTATCAGCTCTTGCAGTATATCCGCTGTTTTCCCCATTGTTTGTATCCCATATTTCAACAGCAAAATTAAACCAATTTGCAGATGAATCTTTAGTTTTATTCGTAAATGTATAACGAACATCGAAATTACCACTTAAATATTCATCCCCTGATTTATTAGTGAATCCTGTATCAATATCGACAATATCAGATGTATTTTCACCAAATTTGCTTTTTTCATCCGCTTTTACAGTCTGGACAATGTTCTTTGATGAATACGGCACTGCCGTAAGTGCAATCACTGCTGACATGGCAATAGCTACCGCTTTTTTAATCTTATGTCTTACCATATGCTTATCTCCTTTTCAATACTTTGCAATTTTTTGTGATGTTGGATTCAAAATGTATTTTGCAAGATGTTAAGATCATACATTGCAATCTGCTTTTAACCCGGATATCACTTTATTTTTTTAATGTAAGAAATCACAAGGAGGAGCTGACTTTATGTCAACTCCCCCTCAATGTACATAAATAATATCTTTTTTGAAAATTTTTTATTTTTTAACAGTAACCTTAATCTTCTTTGTTGCTGCCTTATACTTAGATGTCTTCTTACTTGTAATCTTAATAGAAACTTTTCCTTTCTTAAGACCCTTTATAGTAAGTTTGTTTTTCTTAAATGTTACCTTTGCAATCTTAGCATTCTTCTTAGAAAGTTTTGCTACTGAAAGTTTTGCTTTTGAGTTTACTGAAACTGCAAGCTTAACTGACTTCTTTGTCTTAACAGTCACTGAAGAAACTTTCTTCTTGCCATTTTTAACAGTAATTGTTGCACTCTTAAGTTTCTTTGCCGGTTTCTTTGTATTACTTGGTTTCTTTGTAGGTGCTACAGTTGGTTTAGCTGTTGGTGTTGCACTTGGCTTAGCTGCTGGCTCTGTGCTTGTTCCCGGTGCCGGTTTTGCACTTGTTCCCGGTGCTGGTGTTGCACTTGTTCCCGGTGCCGGTTTTGTGCTTGTTCCTGGTGCCGGTTTTGCACTTGTTCCCGGTGCTGGTGCTGCACTTGTTCCCGGTGCTGGTGTTGCACTTGTTCCCGGTGCTGGTGTTGCCTCTGTTCCTGGTGCTGGTGTTGACTCCGCTGGAGCAGGTGCAAATTTTAGATTATCTATCGTACACTGTTCACCTGTTAAAGAAAGATATGCTTTCTTTCCCTCTTCTACTGGAATTGTAGCAGTGTAGCCTATACCATTATTTAAGTATGTAAGGATAACTTTATTACCCTCTCTCTTAACAGTTCCTGTTACTTCTGTACCTGCTTTATTAGCATCAACCCATGGTTTCCAAGCTTCTGTTATTTTAGCGTTGTTTTCATCATCAATAGCTTTTTTCTCATCTGCATTTGCACCATCAGGGTATGCTTTTGTTTCAACTGTCGGAATACCTGTTGTTTTAAGGCTTCCTGATGTTTCATTTACAGTATCTGCTCCAGTAATAACAAAGCAATCTGACCTTATAACCGAATATTCTTTATACAAATTCTTTGAAGTAGTCGGTTTATAAAGACCACCATCCACTGATGTAAACACTACTGTTGTTGGTGTATTCCATCTAAGATCTGTAGACTCATTTGTTGTTGTTTTGAAAGAAAACTTCTGTGCATCTTCCGTAATTTCAACACCATTACTCCAATTAGTCCACCATCCGTCACATTTCACCTGACCGAAAGTAGTTGTCTTGTCGGTGTCAGAGTAAGTACCTGCAACTGACTTCAACCTTGTCTGCTCGTTTGACAGTTCCATTTTCATATCTATTGGCAGTCCTGATATTGTACATAACTCACCTGTAACTGCAAAATATGTCTCTTTTCCTTCATCAGCTATAAAAATGGAACTGTCAAACGTATAATCACCTGCAACAACTGTATATTTAATCGTAACCTTATTAGATGAATCTTTCTGATATTCTACAGTAGCTTTTCCTTCTTTTTTACAAGCCTCTAACCACTTAGCAAAATCACTTGGATATGTTTTATTAATTGTTATATTTTTTGATGCATCTGTTTCAGTTGTACCCTCAGCATCAACCCAGCAATCAGACCTTACATTTGCATAATGTTTATAATTTGTATTTTTACTCTCATAAATTCCATCATCAGATGTATAAACCAACAACACCGGCGTATCCCAATTTGATGTTGCAGTCTCATATGTCTTAAATGTAAAATTCAAAGTTTGCTTATCTGTTGTAACTTTCTTTCCAGCAGTATACGCAGCTAAATAATTGGGCTCATCCAAACTAAATGTTTCACCGGTAGTCTCATCCGCCTGTGCTACTACTACATCTCGATAAACCGCTGGAACTGATGACATTCCAACAACAGCAGCCATTGCGATTGCTAAAAGTTTTGTTTTTCTCATAAAATGTCTCCTCCTATAATCTTTTTAATTCTTTAATTTTTTTCTCAACCTTGGTCCTTAATCTATCTCCAGATTTCAACCAAAAAGTATTCCAGAAAGCCTTTAAATTTTTCTAAAATACTTTACATTATTTTGGATAACCTAAGAATACCATAAATTAGTAATTAGTGTCAACAGATTTTTAACTGTATGTTAATTTTTTGTAAACTTTTAACAAATCATGCATTTTTTGTTCATTTTTGCTTTTTGTAAACTATTTTATTCAAATGTATAGAACCATAATAATTACAGTGTTTATACCATGTTTATTAGTCTGCATATAGCACTGTTTATTTCTATATTTTTATATTGTTTTTGGTGATTTTGCACAAAGAATATTTATAAGGCAATAGATTTTATAATGGTGATTTTTGAGTATTTTATGGTGAAATCGTTTTTATATATAAAAACAGCAAATCTTAATATGGGTTCTTGATATATTTGTTCCCATTGTTAAGATTTACTGTTTTTTCTGTGAATATTTGCTTTTCTGGCAAGAAATATCGCTCTTACAGACATGCCGCCGATATTTTTTTAATTATCTCCCTTACATATTCTTCTGACTTTGACACCTTTTTAGCTATATCCGGCACTGACATATTGCAATCGGTATATAAAGTCTCTATCCTGCCCTCTTCGCGTCCTTCAAGGCGTCCTTCCTTGCGTCCTTCCCGCACTCCTTCGTTTCTTGCCTGTTCTTCACCAGCCTTTATCTCTTCCTTAAAAAATTTTCTTAATACTTCATTCATAATCCCAGTCCCTCCATTCTTTATACTGTCAAATAATTCTTGGTTTGACGATACCATTATTCCTAACAGTGAATTTATGCAATCTTTTTCAAATGGCTCTTGCAGTTCAAAGGCTTCATCCAAAAAATTTTCTCCTACTTCTGCCGTTCCGGCTTTTTCGCCATATTAACATAATACTGTCAGCTTTTTCTATCTGCATTTTTCACATACCGTATTCTTATTTTCTGTGTAATTCTTACAATGAACATATACCTTTTTATGAGATTTAATGAGATTTCAAAATTCTATACAAAATCAAGTATTATATTAAGATTTCTTTTTGTTACATTTTACTTAACGCATATTTCACTAAATAGCACAGCACAATGAAGATTAAATGAAAATTCAAAAAAGAAGCTTATGTCTTAACTTCTATCCATCCTATTGTTAAAACATAAGCTTCTTATATTTCTTATATATTATATTTATTATATTTATTCGACCGGCTCTGCCATTATCTGCATTTTAAGTATCTACAAAATAATCATAATATTTTATTAAATGGTGCAGACTAAAAACTCACCCTATTTTAAATGTTTCTTTGCTTTAAAGAAATCTCTTGTTTCTTTTACGACAACACCGCTTAACGCAAATATTGCTATCATATTTGGCAGTGCCATAAGTCCGTTAAATATGTCTGCGATTACCCATACCGCACTTACTGTCATGTAAGGTCCGATAAATACTGCAAGTATATATACCCAACGGAATACTTTTACTTTTTTCATATTTCCATTTGTAAGATATTCCAAACAACGCTCACTATAATAGTCCCATCCGAGTATCGTTGTAAAAGCAAAGAATACAAGACAGAGCATCAAGACAAATGCGGATACTTCTGCCGGGAACGGAAGTCCCTGCTTAAATGCATATGTTGTCACCTGAACACCCTCAAGTCCCTTAACTTTCCATGCTCCTGTGAGTACGATTGAAAGTCCTGTCATTGTACAGATAATTATTGTGTCAATAAATGTTCCTGTCATGCTGACAAGTCCCTGTCTTACAGGTTCGTGTGTCTGAGCTGCTGCTGCCGCTATAGGTGCACTTCCAAGTCCCGCCTCATTTGAGAATATACCACGTGCAACACCTTTTTGCATTGCAACGAGCATACTTCCCGTCACGCCGCCTGCAACTGCCTGCGGATTAAATGCAGCTTTTACAATTATCACTATGGCATCAGGAATTTTTGTTATATTGCATATGACAAGCATTACTGCAAATATAAAATAAATTATTGCCATAAAAGGAACTATTATCTGACTTACACTTGCAATTCTCTTAATTCCACCTATAAGTACGGCTCCAACGCAGAATGCAAGAATAAGTGATGCAATTACTACCATCCATGAATATGTACCTATTCCGGGGATTGATACCGTATGTGCCTTATTTGGATCAAAAAAATTCTGAACAGCACTTGATATTCCATTCACCTGACTGAATGTTCCTATTCCAAAAAGTCCTACACAGACTCCAAAAAATGCAAATATTTTTGCAAGCCATTTGAATTTCTTACCCATTCCAAGCTCTATATAATAAAACGGCCCGCCAAGACTGTGATTGTCTTTATCTACCACACGGTATTTGACCGCCAGAAGTCCCTCTGCATACTTTGTTGCCATTCCGAACAACGCTGTTACAACCATCCAGAAAAGTGCTCCGGGTCCGCCTGCTCCAACAGCCGTTGCCACACCTACTATATTACCTGTTCCTATTGTTGCACTAAGTGCTGTGCACAATGCCGCAAAACTTGATATTTCGCCTTTTCCGCCCTCTTCATTTTTAACCATCCATTTTAATGCAAGCCCAAGTCTGCGAAGCTGCAAAAATCCAAGACGAAATGTAAGCAAAATTCCACCTGTTATTATGATTGCCATAAGTGGAACTCCCCAGACGAAATCGTCAATGTTAGCTAATATCTTATTAATACTATCCCACATGATTTTCTCCTTTTGTATATAATTTAATATTTTTACACCAAACTAAATTATACGCAAAAAGAGTGTATCAGGCAAGAATTTTTTTACTGCCGGCTCACAAACCTTAAAATAAATTGACAAATTATTTGCAAAAAAGATTATTCTCAACTATTTTGCAAGCTGCTTTACAATCTGACGCTTACTTTATCAGTCTGTTGCCAAGAACTCATTTTTACCAGCTGCATCTGCCACAGTTAGTACATTTAGTGCAGTTACTCTTTGCTTTTCGCCTTTGCGGTGTAAAATCAGATGCTTTCACCTCTATATCACCGCTTTCTATATCCTGTTTTTTTATCTCAGTTTTAATATTTTCCGATATAAATATAATGCTGTCTTTCGTTTTTTCTATTTTAATCGGCGTAATTTTAAATATTCCGGGATTCATGCAGCTTTCCACAGCATACGGCTCTATTATTTTTAACAGATTATTGTCTTTGTCGTATATTTCTATACGGTTATTTTCCAAATTCAGTTCATCTGGCTTTTGTATATTCATATTTTTCACTCTTTCTTAATTGACCTATGACACATACTGCTTCAGTCAATACAGCCGCCGCAACCGGCTCTATCCATATTCCTGTAACTAAAAAAAGTTTTGGCAGCACAAATAAAAAAAATGGTGTATATATTATTGCTTCTCCATAAATTATTATTGATGCTTCCTGGTGCTGTCCTTTTCCGTTCATTATCGTTATGCTTAGTCTGTTTAATCCATAGAACAACAATGATATAGCTGTTATCCTAAGTCCCTGCACAAATGGTTCATAATTTTCACTGCTTAGTGAGAAAACTTTATGAAATACGGGTGCAGCGGCAAAAAACAAAAGCATTACTAATATTGATACACAAACCACAAGCCTTGTCACAACACCTTTTATCTGCTTTTCTTTCTTTTCCATATTTTCTTTTGCCGCACACATACTAAAAAGCGGCTGCACTCCGTCTGCTATACCGGTGAGCATATTCTGAGCCGGATATACAAGATACGATATGACCGCATAACAAGCCACCGTCCTGCTGCCTCCATACGAAAGACATTGATAGTTTGTCAGGGCAAGTACCCAGGTAGGAAGAAGTGATATTCCAAAAGAAGCTATACCACCGAAAAAAATCTTTTTTATATATCCTGACCTTTTTTCTTCCACATCTTCTCTGCTTAATGCACCTGACTTTTTTATGATCGCACCTGCTATAATGCTTGTTACCACCTGTGAAAGCACCGTTCCAAGTGCCGCTCCTCTCATTCCCATCTGAAGTACAAAAATAAATATCGTGTTAAATACAAAATTTGAACAGACACCACTTATCGTCGCTGCCATAGCCTGTATTGGCATATTAAGATTTCTGACTATCGGGACAAGTCCTGCTCCAAATATCTGTAAGAGTGCCGCTGCCGCTATTATCCTAGTATATTGTACCGCAAGCGTATACACTTCCCCCTCTGCACCGAGTATTTTCATAAGATACGGTGCTGTCATTTCAAAAAGTACACTGTATAAAATACCTGCACACGCCAAAAAGACAAAAGCATTTTTTAAAAATTCTTTTGCCTCTTTTTCATGTTTTTTTCCAAGTGCGGAAACATAATTTATCCCACATCCGACTCCTATACCTATACCGCTCGCAAGGATAAACGCTGGCACAGGCCATGCAATATTTATTGCTGCAAGTCCGTCCTCACCTATATTTCTGCCAATAAATAAACCGTCTATTATCGTGTTAAGTCCGCTTATTACCATACATACCATTGCATGTATGCAGTTTCTAAGCACTTCTTTTTTTGTATTTTTCATCTTATTGCTTTTTCCGTTTCTATATCAAAGAAATGAATTTTTGACTCATCAAATCCAAAGTGATACTCCTCGCCTTCTCTGAAATCACCATTTCCCTCAATGCGTATTGTTACATTGCTATTAAATTTATTTTCACTCTTCATCGTATCATTCCAGTTTTTTGCAACATTTTCCTTTGAAGAAATTTTCTTATTTTCAATACTATCACTTTCGCCAGCCGTTTCCAAGTGCAAATATGAAACTGCCCCATCCGGCTCATAAACTTTTAATCTTGCTGCAAGGCTGCTCTGAAACATCTCATCATCCATACCCTTTACCTGTAAAAATATGTCTTCAGGTCTTATTCCAACATAGACTTCTTTATCAAAATATCCTCTTTTTCTCAAAAGTTCAGCATTTTTTTCTGACAGTCTGTATCTCCCAAGTCCACCGATAAAAAGCATTACATTCCTTTTTTCCTGAATGACCTCGGCTTTCCAGATATTCATCTGGGGGGTTCCTATAAACTGTGCTACAAAAAGGTTTGCCGGTTTGTTATAAAGTTCTTTTGGGGTTGATGCCTGCTGAATTTTTCCATTGTTTAATACGACTATCTTTGTTCCAAGTGTCATTGCCTCTGTCTGGTCATGCGTAACATAGACAAATGTTGCATCTGAATGTTCATAAAGTTCTTTAATCTCCATACGCATCTGAGTTCTGAGCTTTGCATCAAGATTTGACAATGGTTCATCCATAAGAAATATCTTTGGTGTTCTGATAAGTGCCTTTCCTATCGCTACTCTCTGTTTCTGACCTCCAGAAAGCTGCCCCGGTTTTCTTTTAAGAACTTCTTTGAGTCCCAGCATATTTGCGACTTTTTCAACATTTTCTTTTATTTGTCTTTTAGGTACTTTCTTTATCTTCATACTGTATGCTATATTGTCGTACACAGACATATGCGGATAAAGGGCATAATTTTGGAAAACCATTGCTATATCTCCGTTTGCCGCCATTTTTTTATCAAGCACTTTTCCATCTATATAAATACTGCCTGCCGTTGCCTTTTCAAGACCTGCTATCATTCTTAATACCGTCGATTTACCGCAGCCTGAAGGGCCAACAAACACAACAAATTCTTTGTCTTTAATCTGTAAGTCAAAGTTTTTTACTGCAAAACTTCCACCGTCATATTTTTTTTCAATTCCATCCATCAACAATTCTGCCATAACTGTAACTACCTGCTTTCCTGTATTTTTATATTTTCCCAGTCGTGCATCAGTTGTCCCACATCAGCGATTATAAAGTCTGCACTTTCTTTCAATTCTTCTTTTTCACCGACACCACTCAACACTCCAACTGCCAATGCTCCACCGTTCTTTGCAAACTGCATATCTGTATTTGTATCTCCTACTACCATTATCTCCTCTGAATTTATACCAAATTTTCTTTTAAAATCTTCTATTATATCCGATGACGGTTTTGGTTTTAAAACCCCGTCATCAGAGCCAACATATGAAAAGAAATGTCTGATGCCTAGTCTGTCAAGACATTTAAGAGCCGTCTGCTTTGTATCAGCGGTAGCAAGCCCCACTATCAGCTTTCTGTCCGACAGCCACTTAAATAATTTATCAAGGTCAGCGGTAGGTAGGATATTTGCCGTGCTTTTAGTAACTTCTTCAAAATAAAGTTCTTCAAGCTGTTTAGAATAAAGACTTAACATTTTATCATCTGCTTCTATCTCAAAAACCTCAATGACTGCTTTCGTCATATCCCTGTAGGTCATTGCTGCAATGCTGTTTCCAACGGCTTTCACCGCCCTTGAAACATTTTCCTCATCAGCATCAATTCCTATCTTATGGAGAAACTTTGGCATCACCATTTTAGTAGCCTCATCCCACAACTCGTCAAACTTAAGAAGCGTACCATCCTTGTCAAACAAAATCCCCTTAATCACCGCTCGTCCCCTCTTTCCATGTACTTACTTAAAATATTTGTCAAACTATCATAATCTGAAATTAAATTGTGAAATATAACAAATAATTAGTTTCACAATCACTAAAAATTATTTTGAAACTGAACTCATAGCTTCCTCTGCTGTTTTCTGAGCCTCGTCAAGTGCATCTTTTGCAGATACGCCCTCAATCTCAACTTTATCTGCTGCTACCTTGAGTGCGTCATAAATCTTTCCGCCTGTAGGGTCTGTCGGAAGTACAGAACCATGTGAAGCCTGCTGTAATGGTACGAGTGCCTGTGGATTTTTCTTTGTATAATCCTTAAATTCTTTTACATCCTGTGTTGATTTTCTAACTGCAACATAACCTGTTTCCATAGACCATTTAGCCTGATTTTCAGGTGTAGTGAAATACTTTATAAATTCATAAGCACCTTTCTTTTCTTCATCTGAAGAATTTTTGAGGATAACGAGATTCTTAGCTTCTGCTGCCGGAGCTGATGCATTATTTCCAAATCCCGGCTGCTGCATTGCACCTACGATACTAAAGTCAAGGTCTGCCTGATCTCCTGACGAACCGGTATAACCGCCTGCCTTATTCTGCAAAACATCATCAATAGTTGTGTACCAGTATTCCCATCCCTGTCCGCCGGAATGAATTTTCATTATCTTATCATCGTGAATCCATTTTTTAAAGCTGTCCCACACTTCAACCCACGCATCACTGTTTACACACACTGTCTTTCCATCATCACTAAAAAGACTTCCGCCATTACTGAGCACTGCATCAACAAGATTGTCCTTGCCCCACATAGGTTCCCAGCCTGTCATGCCCTTATTTTTTTCAGTAATCTTCTTAGAAGCATCTGCTAAATCCTGCCATGTCTTAATGCTTTCAGGCTTAATTCCTGCATTTTTAAATGCTTTTTTATTGTAATAAAGTACCTGTGTAGTTCCATAAGCAGGGATTGCAAATGTCTTATTCTCATCATCAACACCCTGATTTAAAAACACATCAATATAATCATCCTTATTAAAATCAGAATCATCCTTTGTATATGCACTTATATCTTCAAGGACTTTCTTCTGATTAAGAGTCCTTGAACTATTTACATCCAAAAGTGCAATATCAGGTGCAGTACCGCCTGCGATACCAGCCTGAACTTTCTGATAAGTCTCATCATAATCTGCCTGAGTAACACACTTAACCTTATAATCCGACTGCGACTTATTAAATTCATCAACAATGTCCGCAACAACATTCACGGCAGTCTTACCGCCGGAATACCAGAACTCAACCTCAACCGGACCATTCTTTTTAGAATCAGACCCACTCTTTACGGCAGACTTAGAACTTGTTCCGCAACCCGTAAGAAGCCCCACTGTCATGCTCATCATCAACGCCATACATAATAATTTCTTTCTCATGATAATCCTCCATTTTTTACTTTATATATAATCTATTTTCCAGACATCTGCAAAACTATCATTACACTGAATTGAATTGCATAGATATAACATAGTCTATAAGCAGTTCTGCAGGTGTCTTTCTAACCTTTAACGCCCGTATCTCCACCAATACCATTGATAAACCATTTCTGGGTAAATGCGAACATCACTAAAAGCGGCACAACTATAACAGCACTTGCAGCCATAACCTTAGGCCATTCCGTACCGTAAGCTCCACCTTCTATAAAAAAGCTGCGAAGCCCCTGCGATACAAGACTTATATTTTTATCGTTAGTTATAAGTGACGGCCACATATAACTGTTATACATTGTTATAAAACTCATAAGACCAAATGTTATAAATGATGATTTAGTCATGGGCATTACGACTTTCCACAAAACCTTCATATTCCCCGCACCATCCATCTTTGCCGCCTCTATAAGCGGTGTCGGCACCTGCATAAATGCCTGTCTTAACAAAAATATTCCAAATATGTTTATCGTGTCTGAGATTATCAGACCCGTGTAGCTGTTTAAAAGTCCCAGTTTTGCAAGTATTATATAACTTGGTATATATGTTGCCGCTGCCGGCAGCATATAAGTTCCCATAACTATCGCAAATAATATTTTTCTTCCCCTAAATCTCATAAATACCATTGCATAAGCAAGCATTGCACCTGTTATTATCTGTATCGCAACGACCACAACACTTACGAATAAACTATTTCCTATGTATTTAAGCATCGGCGATGCCGTAAATATGCTCATAAAATTTCCCCACTGTGCATTTGCAGGAAATAATTTTGACACATCCATGACCTCCGCCTTTGTCTTTAATGCACTGAGTATCATCCATATAAAAGGGAATACCGTAAATATACCTGCTATGACAAGGATAAACATTTTTCCGAATGTCTTTCCGATATTCCTAAAGACTTCAATGCTTTTTTCTAATGCCGGATTTCTCTCTGATATACTGTCTTTGTCTATCTTTGTAATTGATGAAAATGTTTTTTTTGTTCCAAACCCTGTATATTTACTTTCATTTACTATATTCTGCTGCATTTTTCTCTCGCTTTCTAAAGTTTCATTTATGATTTCAAATCAAATATCCATTAAACACCTTGCAATCAAGCGAATATTCACAATCCGCTCTGCTGCCGGCTCATTGCTTCTTCATAATTCACAATCTATATCAATAATGAACCCATTTTTTAGAAATAATAAACTGAACTACCGACAGCAGTACCGTTATCGCTATAAGAACTATTGCTACGGCTGTTGCCTGTCCCATGTCATATTCTTCAAAACCGAGCTGATAATACATATAAAGAAGTGTTCTTGTCGAACCTGACGGTCCTCCCTGCGTAAGTATCTGAATCTGGTCATAAGCCTGCAATGAATTTACCATTGTCACTATCAGTAAAAAGAATGTTGTCGGTGATATACAGGGAAGTGTTACATCTCTGAAACGCTGCCATGCGTTAGCACCATCAAGCCCGTTTGCTTCGTAAAGCTCAGTCGGTACTTTTTCCAGTGCCGAAAGATAAAATATCATTGCATAACCGAGACTTTTCCACACCGTTACCACTATTACCGATAAAAGAGCCGTATCTGAACTATTTATCCATTGCAATGCAGGAAGATGAAAAAATTTTAACACCGCATTTGCAAGTCCGCTGTCGGGATTGAATATCCATGTCCACACGATAGACACCGCAACAGTCGGAGTTATCCACGGCGAAAAAAGAATGAATTTGAAAAATCCGCTTCCCCTGAATGTTTTTCTAAGAAGAAGTGCAAGTAAAAGTCCGCCGGCTATCGTTGGAAATAATGTTCCGATACTAAACCAAACAGTTGTACCTAATGCTTCATAAAATCTGCTGTCCTTAAACAGCTTTATAAAGTTATCTAAAAATACGAAGTTATATGTAGGCGACATATAGTCCCAATCAGTAAAACTTATGTATAATGATTTTAATATCGGATAAATCCAAAACACCATCAAAGGTATAAATGCCGGAAGTACAAAAAGCCACACACTTCCTATTTTTTTTAATTTACTGTTATCAAACATTTTTAATTCCCCATTTCTTTATTTTATTGACCTCGCCATAGCTGCACTGCTTCACCGAATGTCTTTAGTTTTGATTTTTTTCTTCCGTGAAATATCGGATTTACATAGCCTAAGAAACCGTAATCTTTCGACAATACCTCAAATCTTTTCCATTCCCATTCAATGGTGTGCCAGTTTGTCACAACATCTGCCATATATGTCCGTTCATCCCTCTTTTCAAGCCCGACCTCTCTTTTTACTCCATTTTCAATCAGATATAATTCAGGAATAATATTTTTTCCGTATGTTTCTTCATTTATTTTTATTGTCACACTCGCAACAATGTCATTTTTAAATTCAGAATCGCCTGTTATCTCTATCCTGTCACCGGGAAGATATTTTTTATTTTCAAAAAGAAAATAAACTTCCATTGTAATATATCTGGCAACTATGACATGACCTTTTGAAACCGCTTTCAACAGTTTAGAAGGCGTCATTCCATCCATATATACCAATGTTGCAGGGTCTCCCGGCACACTCGGCTCATCTGCCCCCTCGTACCTTTCGTCTATAAGGTTGTGCGAATCACTTCCCCCAAGTCCGAAAACCCTAAATCCCTGCTGCCACAAAAAATCTATAAATGATATAGCATCTTCATTTGCTTTTTTTGCATATTCATATGTCGGGTCATTTATTATCTCCATCAATCTTAGATTTTTCAATTTAAGGTCAAAATATGTCCATTTCCATATATGCAGGAATGGATGGTTTATACTCCAAAGCCATTCCTTTTCATCTGCTTCCCTGATGGTGTACTCTACTTCCTCACTTATCCTGTCCTCACCATCATGTTTTAAAATGTGTGTAAGTCTGCCCGGCATCCCAAGACAGCCAAATATATTAAAATGCCCCAGACTTGTCGTAATCTCAACCCCCGGTACGACCATCACTTTTGCTTCTGTCCATCCGGTGTGCAAAACATTGTGTTCGGTCGGGATATAAAAATCCATTCCCATTTGTTCTGCCTTTTTCATCGCACTTCTCGTTGTCTCCTTTCCATCAGACAATCTCGTGTGTGTATGAAAATCACCTTTGTACCATCTGCTCTCGTCCGAATAATTCTTATCAATATCAAATTCTTTGTTCCCAACCCAGTCCTGTTCTCCCACCGGCTCTTTCACTGAAGAAATGTCATCAGAAATAGTAACTTTAACATTGAAACTGTTTTTCCCAAGACGCTGCATAACATATTCCCTAAATGCACATATTATAAACTTCCATCTGCCTATAGGAATATCTCCTGCTGTCCCACCTGCTGTCGTATGCATCCCATCATTTCCTATTATGAGCGTTCTGGGACCATACCCAATTTCCCTGAACATTCTAAACTTTCCATTACTATCCTTTACAATTATATAGCAAAGCAAAGCATACTCTTTTGGTATATTTATTTTTATATTCATAATCTTTATTGGAGAACTGACATCCACTGTTTTTTCCTGCCATGTACTCCCGCCATTTTCAATATGATATATTAAAGTTTCCATGTGTAATCCTCACTTTTTATTGGTCTTAATTTCGTTGCTGTATCACACACTTGCAAGGCATATTGTCTAACAAGCCATTTATCAGCTTATTTCAGCATTTTCATTACTGTTAATATATGCTGTGACAGCTAAAACCAAATTCTTTTCTCTGACAAGGTTAATAATAGCAACCTTATGTAAAATCCATAACCATGAAATAGACAAATTTTTGTAAAATAATGTAAAATTCTTGTAACGCAGTAGTGTATTACAAAAAAAAGCAAATTTGTGATATAATTACTCCAAAATCCGAACTAAACTAGGAGGACTACTATGGAAAATAATAAGAAATATCTTAAACTGCTCGCCCAAAAATATCCGACGAAACAGGCTGTGAGCAGCGAGATAATAAATTTAAGTGCTATTTGCAACCTGCCAAAAGGAACAGAACATTTTATGAGCGATATTCATGGCGAATATGAAGCATTCTGCCATATTCTAAATAACTGCTCAGGTGTCATTCATGAAAAGGTTGACCTTTTATTCCGTGATACACTCAGCAATGTGGAAAGACAGGAAATCTGTACGCTGATATATTATCCCAAAGAAAAACTTGAAATGCTCCACAAGGAATGTGAACTCCCTGAAGAATGGTACCGCATGATGCTTGGAAATCTCATTGAGGTCGCAAAACTCCTCTCCTCAAAATACACACGCTCAAAAGTTAGAAAAGCGATGCCAAAGGAATTTGCCTATATTATTGATGAGCTTTTGCATGTACAGAAAGATGAGGATGACAATCAGGTTCGTTATCACAAAGTTATCCTTGATACTATATTAAATATTGATAACGGTGATGAATTTATCATCGCACTTGCAAATCTGATAAAACGGCTTGCCGTAGACCATCTCCACATTGTCGGTGACATCTTTGACAGAGGTCCTTGTGCCGATATGATACTCGACCTTCTTATGGAGCATCATTCACTTGATATTGAATGGGGTAACCACGACATTCTCTGGATGGGTGCGGCTTGCGGAAACAAAGCATCTATAGCAAATGTCATACGAAACAATCTGAAATATAACAATACAAGAATCCTCGAAAACGGTTATGGTATAAGTCTTAGAAACCTTGCTCTTTTCGGAGAAAAAACATATAAAGATAAAGAACCGATGGACGCGGCACTCAAAGCAATATCTGTTATTTTATTTAAACTTGAAGAACAGATAATTTGCCGCCATCCTGAATATGAGATGAACGAAAGACTGCTTCTTTCAAAAATAAATCTTAATGATTTTACCATAAAAACTGCTGACTCTGATTTAAACAATAAAAATACTATAACTGCTAACACTGATATAAAAAGTAACTACAATAAAAATTACACTGATACCGTTTCAGACAGCAACGGTAACTCCGATTGCAATCCGACGGAATTACTTTATAAATTATCAGATACAGACCTGCCTACAATAAATCCTGATAATCCCCTGGCACTTACTGAACAGGAAAATGCCATTATGGACGAATTACAAGCTGCCTTTATCGGAAGTAACCGTCTGCAGAAGCATATAAAATTTTTATACGAAAAGGGCAGTATGTATAAGATATTTAACAATAATCTGTTGTACCACGGCTGTGTTCCTCTTGATGAATACGGAAACTTCGACGGAATCACACTTGATGGAGTTGTCTATCAGGGCAAAAAATACCTTGATTATGCAGATAAAATGGCAAGACTTGCTTATCTTGACAATGACAACGAAAATGCACTCGATTTTATGTGGTTTTTATGGGCAGGTCACAAGTCACCACTCTGCGGCCGTGTCATAAAGACCTTTGAGAGAAGTATGATAAACAATGAGAATACATGGCATGAACCGACAAACCCTTACTACAGATTTTATCATACTGAAAAGACCTGCAATATGATACTTCACGAATTTGGTCTTTTCTCACCTGAATCACATATCATAAACGGTCACACCCCTGTAAAAACTATTGAGGGAGAATCACCAATAAGGGCAAACGGAAAACTTCTTGTGATAGACGGCGGTTTCAGCAAAGCCTACCACGAAACAACCGGTATCGCCGGATACACGCTTATATTTAATTCACATGGAATGAGGATCAAAGCACACCACCCATTTGAAAGTGTGTATAAAGCACTTAGAGATAATAAAGATATAGACTCAGAATCTGAGATAGTTTACACGGCAATTCCAAGAATACTTGTCAAGGATACCGAAAACGGTAAACAGATACGAGATGAAATTTCAGACCTTAAGATGCTGCTTAACAGTGACGCCGTGAACTAATAACAATATCGGGCAGATATTCAAAATACTCTCTGCTGCTTACCTATAACACTGTTTGAAGTAACTTCCTTGATACTGTTAAACTACTGTCAATAAAAAGGGGTAAAACCAGCGTTTTGCTCCTGGCATCACACTACTTTACGAGCATTTTCCTATACTTAAAAAAGACTGTTGCACTAAAATTTTATGCTACAGCCTTTTTTATTTTTTAATTTTCTCACTACTTATACTACAACATTTTTATTTAAAGACTCTGCAGATATTCTCCTAGCAATTTCCTTTACATACTCTTCCGACTGTCTTTAAAAAATTTATTGTTTTGTGTACTCTTTAAAATATTTTTCAATTTCATCCTTATTCAGTTTATATTTTGTTCTTATTTGATTCTCTATTTCACTTTCAGACATTCCTAAATCCTTTAGTATTCCTATTGCACCAAAAATTCTTCCCTTTTTTTCACCAATTTCAATGCCACGCTTTTCACCGCATGCCTCGCCTTTCCTGTACTGTTCTTCTCTCTCAAGCCTCATGTGTTCTTCTTCGTCATATTCAAATATTGTCATCGAGATCACCTCCGCTTTATTTTTTATGAAAAATTCTTTTAATATTCCTTCTTCTATACACTCATCTACTGATTTTTTGACTGCTTCTTCATAGGTCATGCCTTGTCTGTGATATTTTCTGGTTTTTTCGACATATTTTATATATCCATCCAGCTCCGGACACCGTCTTTTTAACTCCTCATTGTAGCTTGGATTTACATTATACTGTGTTACCATAAGCTCAAGCTCCGGACTTTCATCTTTGCATTTATAGGCATTTGACAGTTTTAATATCTGTTTCTCAGGCTGCTCTTTACTTCCATAGTATAATGTCACAAAATGTGGTGTCGGAATTTCCTGTATGTATTCAGAATACAAATTTAATTCATGCTCCGCTATATACTTTTCATATTCATTTGCCACATATATAAGCGTTCTAAGCGGCATATTAGGATTAAAAGTCGTCTGAAACTCTGTAAGCAGCATATTAAAATGTAAAATTATTGCATTATCATTTTTTCTTCCTATATAAATTGCACTGTTTAATGTAACTACTTCAAGTTCATCAGGATCAGCATACTCCGTTTTCATAATACTATTATACAATGACAGAGATTCTTTCTTACCCGAAAAAAGCTTGTATGCGACACCATCTTTGTGGTTTCTATAAATCCCTGTATTATTTTCTCTAGTCTGTGCTTTTGTTTTCTTCTCCTCAATATTTGCCATAAGCAGTCTCCTTTCATCGATGATGTACTCTCGGCAGTTTCTCAAAATGAATACTTTCGGGAGCACATTATGCGGACAACAGCATGAAAACCTTAATTCCATATCATTCTCCGCTTATTCTATTGTTGTATATTAGTTTTATAAGCAAAGAATCTTTATGAAATTAGATTTTATGAATATGTGTAATCTCACATTCAGATAATAAGAGTATTTGCTTAAATATATTTTAACATGATATTTTTTGAGACGCAACAAGGTTTTAAATATTATAAAATATTTCGTAACAGTTCAGCCATAAAAAGATAATTAGCAATACAATGAGCTTGTTCATTGTATTGTTAAGTACCTTTTTATGGTAGAATAGCCTTTCATTTCTGAAATGAAATAAACAAAAGCTGCAAAGCAGCGACTGACAGCTCGCTGGCAGGTTTATGAATGTAAGAAATGAAAGGCTGAACTGTTACAATATTTCATTACTTATAAGTAACTGTTTACAGGTTAGCTTGAACAGTAACAAAAAAACAGACATAATAAGAATTCAAAAAGTATATACTTGTAATAACTGATTTAATGTGTTACAAGTAAGTCAGTAAAATAAATGATTGTATGTGTCACATTGACACCAAAATCCCCCCTTTATACAGCCAATATAAAGGTTTTTTTCTTATTTCTATAAAAGAAAAACTTATTATATTTGACAAATTGTCCGATGTTTTTGACTAAAATTAGTTTATACCACCGGCTTTTGTGATTCACGCTTAAATTTCAATCTACAACACTTTCAACCAATAATAAATACACCTTTGATATTTTTGCTGTAAAATAAACTCTGCAACAAAAAACCGCTGCGAAATATATGATAAAGCCATATATTCCGCAGCGGTTTATTTTAACCAGTATGATTTATTCTAAATAATTATACTTGCATCTACTGTAATCAGCAAAATAAATTTGCATCATCAACCTGCCATCATTCTATTATTACTGAAGAAGTGAAAGTACACCCTGGTTAGACTGATTAGCCTGTGCAAGCA
>OGMH01000556.1_pt1 | contig 19165 bp, 9 predicted proteins | sample 1573191 | NCBI WGS metagenome assembly OGMH01 (sample SAMEA2581978, study PRJEB24529) | metagenome | biome: Human gut stool | place: China | collected 2011 | reverse complement strand
TGTTCTGATTATATTTATCAAGCTGATTGCTGTTTTTGACCTGCTGGTGATCGCCGTGTATTTTGGCGGCGATATTCTTTCTACCATGTTAAACAAACTTCGGAGAAAGCCAAAGCAAGATGACCCCTTTGATTTCTCCTTAGATACCGTGACAGTTTCATTGTCCATAGATTCTATCCGTCAGCTTTGTTCCGATGATGCGGCAGATTTTGTGGAAGAAAAGATCCTGCCAAATGCGGAGAAAACAATGGCCGTTTTGACGGAACAAGAACAGACGGCGGCTCGTCTGCTCTTATCCGCTTTGATCGGTTTTCTTGCAGCAGAAGCTCCTATGGATGAACAGAGCTTTCCTTTGATGATGGAACTTCTGAACTGCATGGAAGGGGAAAAAGAAGATGGTTGTCAGGATGCAGTAGATAGTTTACTTGAAGATGCCGCCTGCAATACCCGCCGTCACGAAGAATATTACAGCAATTATCAACGCTACCAGCTGATGCAAGTGGATAAAACCCGTGTCATTTTGGCTTGCCGTATCATCATCAATGACCTGCTGGGGAAACTGTACCGCTATGACTACCGGTTTGGTTATAACCTGCTACTGGATGAGGAAAACAGCATAGAGAAAAAACTGCACACGCCTGTGCGGGAAAAATGGGAGGCTGAAGATTATGAATTTAGTGATTGCTGAAAAACCATCGGTTGCACAAAGTCTGGCTGCGGTGATCGGTGCAACTGCTCGTAAGGATGGGTATCTGGAGGGTAACGGCTGGCGCGTCAGCTGGTGCGTGGGCCACCTGGCCGGTCTTGCGGATGCAGACAGCTATGACCCCAAGTATGCCAAGTGGCGATATGATGACCTGCCTATTCTGCCGGAGCATTGGCAGATGGTGGTGGGAAAGGATAAGAAAAAGCAGTTTGATATTCTCAAAAAGCTGATGAATGCCCCGGATGTGACGGAAGTGGTAAATGCCTGTGATGCCGGACGCGAGGGCGAGATGATCTTCCGTAGCGTCTATGAGCTGGCAGGTTGCAAGAAGCCGATGAAAAGGCTCTGGATTTCTTCGATGGAAGACTCCGCCATAAGGGAAGGCTTTGCAAACCTGCGCCCCGGTGCGGATTATGACGGACTTCGGGATGCTGCCCTCTGCCGTGCCAAGGCCGACTGGCTGGTGGGAATCAATGCGACAAGGCTTTTTTCCGTGCTGTATCACCGAACCCTCAACATCGGGCGCGTGATGTCCCCGACGCTGGCGCTTATTGTTCAGCGAGAAGCTGAGATCGACACCTTTCAGCCGATTCCCTTTTATACCGTGGCGCTGGAGCTGCCCGGTCTTACCGTATCCGGGGAGCGCATGGCGGATAAAGCTGCTGCCGAACAGCTGAAAGAAGCCTGTCAGGGTGCAAATGTCACAATCAAAAAGGTGGAGCGCAAGGAAAAGTCCGAAAAGCCGCCTGCCCTCTATGACCTGACTACTCTGCAAAGAGATGCCAACCGCCTGCTTGGATTTACAGCCCAGCAGACCCTGGACTATCTGCAAAGCCTGTATGAAAAGAAGCTCTGCACCTATCCCCGTACTGACAGCCGCTATCTGACCGGTGATATGGCAGACAGCCTGCCGGTGCTGGTGAATCTGGTTGCCAATGCTATGCCGTTTCGCAAAGGGATCGCCATTACCTGTGATCCGCAGCCAGTCATCAACGATAAGAAAGTAACCGACCACCACGCAGTAATCCCTACCAGAAATCTCAAGGATGCAGACCTTTCTGCCCTTCCTGCGGGAGAAAAAGCGGTGCTGGAGCTGGTGGCCCTGCGTCTGCTGTGCGCCGTAGCCCAGCCCCATATCTATTCGGAAACCGTTGTGATTGCAGCGTGTGCCGGTGGGGAGTTTACCGCCAAAGGAAAAACGGTGAAGCACCCCGGATGGAAAGCACTGGAGGACGCTTACCGTGCCAAAATGAAGGATGCAGAGCCGAAAAAAGAGGGCGCAGAGAAAGCCCTGCCGGAGCTGACCGAAGGACAGACCCTTTCGGTTTCTGCGGCAATCGTCAAAGAAGGCAAAAGCAGTCCGCCTCAGCACTTTACGGAGGACACCCTATTGTCCGCAATGGAGACTGCCGGGAAAGAGGATATGCCGGAGGATGGCGAACGAAAAGGTCTGGGGACACCGGCCACCCGTGCCGGTATTTTGGAAAAGCTGGTATCTGCCGGTTTTCTGGAACGAAAAAAGAGCAGGAAAACGGTGCAGCTTCTCCCTTCCCACGATGCAGTTTCCCTGATCACCGTTCTGCCGGAACAACTGCAATCGCCGCTTCTGACTGCCGAGTGGGAGTACCGCCTGGGCGAGATCGAGCGCGGGCAGCTTGCCCCGGAGGAGTTTTTGGACGGGATCAGCATCATGCTGAAAGACCTGGTGGGAACTTATCAGGTCATCAAGGGAACCGAGTACCTGTTCACTCCGCCCCGTGAGGTGGTGGGCAAATGCCCTCGCTGCGGCGGTGAAGTTGCAGAACTGCAAAAAGGCTTCTTCTGTCAGAATGATTCTTGCAAATTTGCAATCTGGAAAAATAACAAATGGTGGGCTGCCAAGAAAAAACAGCCGACCAAGGCTGTGGTGTCTGCACTGCTGAAAGATGGCCGTGTCCGTGTAACGGGCCTATATTCGGAGAAAACCGGCAAGACCTACGATGCCACTGTGGTTTTGGAGGACGATGGACAGTACGCCAACTTCAAGCTGGAATTTGACCAGCGGAAAGGAGGCAGCCGATGAAGCTCTCTTTAGTGGAACGGGAAACCATTCTCCTCTATAACCAGGCAGAACCAATGGCTGAGGTCTACACCCACGATCCCCGTCTGATGGAGAAGCTGGAACTGCTGGCAAAAAAGCACCCCGACCAGATCACCCGAAAGGACGCCCATAACTTTACCGTCCCCAAGCGGTGTGTATCAGTCAGGGAGCCATATAGCGCAGAACGCCGCAAAGCTGCCAGTGAGCGTGCGAAAGCTGCCGGATACCAGCCCCCTGTGAGAAAGTCCAGCAGTTAAAGGCACATGGCAGAGAATGTATTTGAAGCAGTCAAGCAGTCGGTCAGCACCAGAGAAGCGGCAGCGTTTTATGGGATCGAGGTCAAACGAAATGGTATGGCCTGCTGTCCCTTTCACGATGATAAGAACCCCAGCATGAAGGTAGATCAGCGGTTCCACTGCTTTGGCTGCGGTGAAGATGGGGATGTGATCGACTTTACCGCAAAGCTCTTTGACCTCTCCCCAAAAGAAGCGGCGGAGAAACTGGCACAGGACTTTGGCCTGATCTATGACAGTCAGGCCCCTCCCCGCAGGAGGTATGTCCGGCAGAAAACCGAGGCACAAAAGTTTCGGGAGGACCGGCAGCAGTGTTATCGCGTACTGTCCGATTACTACTATCTGCTGAAAAAATGGGAGGCCGACAATTCTCCCCGGACACCGGAGGAAGAACCGCACCCCCGTTTTGTGGAAGCAATCCAGAAGAAAACCTATGTAGAGTACCTGCTGGACCTTTTTCTTTATGAAAGTGAAGAAGAACAAAAGGCATGGATTGCAGAACACACAGCAGAAATCACACACTTGGAAAGGAGATTGAAAATCATGGCTGAGAACAAACCCACCAACCGAGAGCGGCTAAGGGAAATCACAGATGGCATCGAGCAGGGCATCAAAGAACTGTTTGAGAGTGAAAAGTATATGCGCTATCTGTCCGTCATGTCCCGCTTCCACCGCTATTCGGTAAACAACACCATGCTCATCTATATGCAGAAGCCGGACGCCACTTTGGTAGCCGGATACAATAAGTGGAAAGACCAGTTTGAGCGTCATGTAAAAAAGGGCGAGCATGGCATTACCATCATTGCCCCGACACCGTATAAGAAGAAAATCGAGGAGCAGAAGCTGGACCCGGATACCAAGGCTCCGATTTTGGATAAAGACGGAAAGATCGTCACAGAGGAAAAAGAAATCGAGATCCCCATGTTTCGCCCGGTCAAGGTCTTTGATGTGAGCCAGACCGACGGGAAACCTTTGCCGGAGCTTGCTTCCTCCCTTTCCGGCAATGTGCCAAATTATGAGGCATTCATGGAGGCCCTGCGCCGCAGCGCACCGGTGCCGATTACTTTTGAAGCAATGGCCGCCGATACGGACGGCTATTTTTCTGCCGATCATCAGAAAATCGCCATTCGTCAGGGCATGAGCGAGGTGCAGACGGTTTCGGCCACAGTACACGAGATTGCCCACAGCAAGCTCCACAATCAGAAAAAGATTCAGATTGCCAATGACGAGCAATATCAGGAGATCGAGCTGTTTGATAAACCCGGTCTGTTCTCCAATGGGCGGATTGTCCGTGATAATCTGCCGGAGGGCGTTTATTGCTATGACCTGCGCGGTTCTGACTACGACCCCGGAGAGCCGGTCTGTGTAGAAGAACGAGTGGTTGTAAACCATGCAGGTTCCGTTCTGCTGACAGAGCCGCTGGAGTTGGCGGAAGATGGACGCCTGATGCTGACCGAGGAAGAAGGACTGAATTTTGTTGGCGGCTTTTCTACTCTCGCCCAGTTTTTGCAGGAACAGAAGAAAGACCGTCACACGGAAGAAGTAGAGGCTGAAAGCATCTCCTATGCAGTCTGCAAATATTTTGGCATTGAGACCGGAGAAAACAGCTTCGGCTATATTGCAAGCTGGAGTCAGGGCAAGGAACTGAAAGAGCTGAGAGCCAGTTTGGAGACCATCAACAAAACCTCCGGCACTTTGATCTCCGACATTGAGCGCCACTATAAGGAAATCTGCAAAGAGCGCGGAATCGACCCTCATGCAAAGGTAGAGCCGGAAACCGCCCCGATAGAGCAGCCAGAAGATGCCGCTAAGGTATCTGATAGACAGCAGACCGGCGATCTGACCTACTATGTAGCAGAGTGCATGGAATTTCCAAACCTCGGAGAATACCACGATAACCTGTCTTTGGAGGAAGCAATCCGCATTTATCAGGAGATTCCGGCAGAACGAATGAACGGGATCAAGGGCATTGGTTTTGAGCTGAAAGACGGAAGCGACTATGAAGGACCTTTTCCGATTTTGACCGGCCAGACCATTGACCTGGACACCATTCAGGCAATCGACTATTACCGTGATAATCCGTTGGTGCAAAAAGCGGTAAAGGAACTGGCTGCGGCAATGCCAGAAATGGAAGTGCTGGGGGCGGACGCCAACCAGCAGGAGGCTTTGTTTCTGATCGACGATGCCACCTATCTTCATATCCAGCCCTGTGACAGTGGCTGGGACTACACCCTTTACGATGCTGCGTCCATGAAAGAGCTGGATGGCGGTCAGCTGGATATGCCGGAGCTTTCCCGCATGAAGGCAGTTCTCCAGATTTGTGATGACAACGATTTGGGCAGAGACTCGGTAAAATACGCACCGTTGTCCATGATTGAGACCTTGCAGGAAGCTGCCTACCAGCAGATGCAGGCAGAGGCCAGTCAGATGGCTGCTTCTTCCCAGCTGCCGGAAGCACAGGAGCAGGCACTGGATGAATACCCCATGCCGGATGAGCAGGTATCCACACCGGATATGCAGGAATATGGCTACTCCTATGATGGGATGCTCCCTGTTACCAGAGAACGGGCGCTGGAACTGGATGCCGCCGGTTTGACCGTCTATGTGCTGCATGAGGACAATACGGAGAGCATGGTGTTTGACCCGCAGGAAATCATGGATCATGGCGGTCTTTTCGGTGTGGACCATGAGGAATGGGAGAAAAGCCCTCAGTTCCACGAAAAGGTCATGGAGCGTCAGGAACATCAGCAGGAACGCGAACAGGCATTTCTCTCCCAGAACAGAGATTGCTTTGCCATCTATCAGGTAAGTCGTGACGATCCGCAGAATGTGCGCTTTATGAATCTGGATTGGTTAAAGTCCCATGACATTTCCATAGACCGCAGCAATTATGACCTCATTTACACAGCTCCTCTGAGGGAGTCTGGCACTGTGCCGGAGCAGCTGGAAAAACTCTATCAGCAATTCAATCTGGAAAAGCCCGTGGACTTTCACAGTCCCTCCATGAGCGTCAGCGACATCGTTGCGATCAGACAGGACGGTAAGGTATCCTGTCATTACTGTGACAGTGTTGGTTTTACCCAGATCCCCGGATTCCTGCCAGAAAACCCGCTGAAAAATGCGGAAATGATGCTGGAGGACGATTACGGCATGATTGACGGTATCATCAACAATGGCGCAAAAGAACCCACGGTGGCAGAGCTGGAACAGCAGGCCCGAAGCGGTCAGCCCATTTCCCTGATGGAGTTGGCAGCCGCCACCCATCGGGAGGAACGGGAAAAGAAAAAGTCCGTCATGGAGCAGCTGAAAGGCCAGCCCAAGACAGAACACAAAAAGACAGCACCCAAAAAGAGTGCGGAAAGGGAGATTTGATATGGGAAACTTTACTTTTGAGGAAATGAACCTGATGTGCATTTACAATACCGGCAGCCGCACCGGACTGATTGACAGCCTGCGTGAGATGCGCGGCGAGCTGGCCCCGGAGGAAACCGAGCTGCGGGAGTTGACAGACAGCGCACTGGGCAAGCTCCAGGCCATGAGTGATGCCGAGTTTGCCGAGCTGGAGTTGTATCCGGATTTTGACCAGTAAACACCATAATCGCAGGGATGGGGTGGCAATATGCCACCCCACCTTTTTACCCCAAAACTGAAAGGAGGACAGAACACTATGCCAACCAAAGCTGAACTATATGCACAGATGGCGGACAAGGTGGCAACGCAGCTCACGGGGAGCTGGCAGGAATGGGCAGGGTTTCTCACCACTGCTTCCCGCCTTTACAAGTACCCGTTCCATGAGCAGCTGATGATCTATGCCCAGCGACCGGACGCCACCGCCTGTGCAGAGTACGATTTGTGGAATGAAAAGATGGGCCGGTATGTAAGGCGCGGCTCCAAGGGAATCGCTCTGGTGGATGATTCCGGGGACAGACCTCGCCTGCGTTATGTCTTTGACATTTCCGACACCGGAACCCGTGAACATTCCCGCACTCCCTGGCTGTGGCAGTTGGAGGAGCGCTATCTGGATTCCGTGCAGGCCATGCTGGAGCGCACCTATGATGTTTCCGGTGAGGATCTTGCCGGACAGCTCACGGAGGTAGCCGGAAAACTGGCCGAGGAATACTGGACGGAGCATCAGCAGGACTTCTTCTATATCGTTGACGGTTCCTTTTTGGAGGAATATGATGAGTTTAACATCGGAGTACAGTTCAAGGCAGCAGCCACCGTCAGTATCACTTACGCTTTGATGTCCCGCTGTGGACTGGAGCCGGAACGCTACTTCGACCACGAAGATTTCATGGCGATCTTTGATTTCAACACCCCGTCCACCATCGGGGCGCTGGGAACAGCGGTCAGCCAGATCAACCAGCAGGTGCTGCGGCAGATCGGCGTTACCGTCCGAAATGCAGAGCGCGAAGCCAACCAAGAAAGGAGCAAGCAAGATGAACAATCCCATGACCTACATCCAGAACGGAGACTATCAGATTCCCGACCTGAAGCTGAGCCAGCAGCCGGAGAAACCCCTGGGCAAGTACGGCAGGATGAGGAAAACCTACCTGAAAGAACACCGTCCCATCCTCTACAACCAGATGTTGCTGAGCGAGAAGCTGTACCCGCACCTCATCGAGATCGACGAGACCGCCCAGAGCAGACTGGAACAGATGATGCTCCAGCTGGCGAAGGAAGCGGGAGCCACCGAGGAACTGAAAGCCAGCGATCCCATGAAGTGGGTGGGCCTGATGAACACCTGCAAAGCCCAGGCAGAGGAGATCCTGATGGCGGAGCTTATCAACAGCTGACCCTAAACCTGTTCCTCTCCGAAGCGGAACAGATCCAATCCATAGATGAAGCAGAGAATGTAGCGCATACATCCTCTGCTTTTTCTTTTGCCCAAAATGATATTGACCATGTGCTGCGTTTGGGAGGCAATACAGATCGTCAGAGGGAGCGTGTGGTTGCAGCCTTTGAAAAGCAGAAAACCACCGCTGAGATTGCCGAGATACTGAAAACGCTGTACCACGGCGGCAACGGCCTTGGCAGCGTGAGCGTATGGTATGCCGAGGATGGCATCCATCTTTCCCACGGGAAGTCTGTCCGTTATGACAGGTCTGCCCAGGTCATTTCCTGGGAGAGCGCCGCAGAGCGTATCGGGGAGCTTTTGGAGAGCGGCCAGTTTGCCTCCAATGTGGAGCTTGCAGAAGCGGCAGGCTATGAACGCTCCCTCCTTGCAGAAAAACTTTGGCATCTGTACCACGATTTCAGCGATAAAGCCAGAGATTCCGGGTATCTGTCCTGTCTGTCCGGTATTCAGAGAACCGGGTTCCCGGAAGAAACTGCATGGCTTGCCGAGCAGCTGAGTGACCCGGCTTTCCGCCAGACCCTCAAGGAAGAATACGCCGCCTTCTGGACTGCCTATCAGCAGGACCGTGACCTGTTGCGCTTTCACTACCACAGACCAAAGGAAATCTGGGAGAACCTGAAGGACCTTGACCTGCCCCGCAGGACTTTTTCTTCGGACCTTTCCCAAGTGCCAACCGTTCAGCACTTCATTACCGAGGATGAGATCGACGCCGCTATGACCGGCGGCAGCAGTTTCGCCGGAGGAAAAGGCCGTATCTATGCGTTCTTCATGGCAAACCATACGGATAAGGAGAAAGTGAGATTCCTCAAAGACGAGTATGGCATTGGCGGACGCTCTCATGCCCTGTCCGGCGCAACACACAGCGGCGAAGATCACGATGGGAAAGGACTGCACTATAAAAAGCAGGACTGCCCGGATGTTCACTTGAACTGGGAAAAGGTTGCCAAGCGCATTACCTCTCTTGTCCAGAAAGGCCGCTATCTTACCGAACAGGAACAGGCGCAGTATGACAAAATCCAGGCTGAAAAGGATCTGGCAGAAGAAGATGCCATTCAAGCCCAGCAGCCGGAGGTGGAGGAAGAAACGCCAAAGCCTACCCTTCGGGAGCAGTTTGAGCAGTATAAGCCTGTGGTGACTGCCGCCATTTCCGAGGATGCCGCATACCGCAATGCCTGCGGGCATTCTGACCGTGAAAATGCTGTCATCGAGGGCAATGCCGCTGTGCGCCGTGCGGTCCTTGGTTCTAAGGATATGGAGCTGATCCGACTCTATTCGGATGTGCCGGAGTTCCGTCAGCGTTTACACCGGGAAGTGATCGACGAGACCTATCCAAAGCTCCATGAGCTTCTGCGCCCTCTTTCTCAGGAAGATATTGATACTGCCCTTTGTGCATGGAACGGCAATATCGAGAGTAAACACGCTGTTGTCCGCTATATGAAAGACCATGCAAGAGAAAAAGATACCGCCGCATGGCTGGCTCAGGAATACGGCGGCAGTAACAGCAACAGCCTGTTCGTTGTCCGTGCCGGCAGCCCGGAGGAAACGCAGCTGCCCTGGCCGAAGGTACAGCGCAGGCTTGCCCAGCTCATTCAGGAGGACCGGTTCTATACCGAAGAAGAACAGGACCGTTTTGACGACATCGACCCAATCGCCATCCGGGAAGCTCTGGAAGAAAGAGGGATCGTCAACGGACAGGTGGCAGACCCGGAAAAACTGGACAATGCCCCGTTTATCCAACAGGTGATGTCAGATGCCGAGCAGATCGCAGATGCCGAGACAGAGCAGACTTCCGAAGTTTCCATTTCCGATGAGGAATATGACGCAGTTCGTCGCCCAATTTTGCAAAGAACCTCCTATGACCCAGCCGCCCCGGTCTATGCCGTGGGCGATACCGTGTATATCGAGGATGACGCCTATCAGATCACCGAGCTGCGGGAGGACACCGTACAGCTTCTGCCCACCGGGATGGTATATCCCATCTACCGGGCAGAGCGCAAAGAACAGTTCGAGCAGCTGCTTCGGGCAGACCGCCGCAATGCTTACTATACCGAGTTTCTTCCTATTGACCCGGACAAGGCAGATCAGGACTTGCGGGATGTATTGGCTCATGGACTGATGGATGAAGCGGATAAAAAGCAGATTTCCACGCTGCTGCAATCCGGCAGGAGCAACAGCGAGATCGCCTACTGGCTGAGCAGAGCCTATTCCGGTGAGATCGAGACACTGAATCTGGAGACCGGCGATATTGCCGATTACCGTACCACGGCACAGGGCATAGAACTGGAAGTCATGGATGCAGAGGAAAAGCGTCTGGCTATGCTGTATTTCCGCTGGGATGAGGTTGCGCCTTTGCTGCGCGGGATGTATGCCTGTCAGCAGGACGGTTTTGGACAGGAACAGCCCCAACCGGCTACCGAATCCCCGACCTTCCATTCCGAGACCATGGCCGTCTATCCGGGCGATAAGAACAATCTGCCTTATGATGTGGTGGTGGAACGGCTGCATATCGAGGAGCCGGAGCCGCCAGCCCCTGTAACAGAGCCGGAGAAAACCTTTGAGGAAGTGTTGGATGAACACCCGGTTTCCATTCAGGTCAATGGCCAGTGGCAGACCTTTCCCAATGCCAAAGCTGCCGAGGAAGCATCTTATGAAGAATACAAGGCTAATCTGCGCCGCAATGCAAAAAACTTCCGCATTACCGATGAGCATTTGGGTGAAGGCGGTCCGAAAGCCAAGTTCCAGGCAAATGTCAATGCGATTCGTTTGCTGAAAGAGCTGGAAGCTGCCGGACAGCAGGCAAGCCCCGAACAGCAGGAGGTTCTTTCTCGATATGTGGGCTGGGGCGGTCTCTCTGATGCGTTTGACCCGGAGAAACCGGCATGGGCTTTAGAGTATGCCCAGCTGAAAGAGCTGCTGACCCCGGAGGAATATGCCGCCGCCAGAAGCTCTACCCTCAACGCCCATTACACCAGCCCTACGGTCATTCAGGCCATCTATGAAGCGGTGGGCCGTATGGGATTTGAGACCGGAAATATTCTGGAGCCGTCTATGGGTGTGGGCAATTTCTTTGGTATGCTGCCGGAGAAAATGCGAAACAGCCGTCTGTACGGCGTGGAGCTGGACCCTGTTTCCGGGCGCATCGCAAAGCAGCTCTATCCCAAGGCGGACATCACAGTAGGCGGCTTTGAGACCACTGACAGGCGTGACTTCTTTGACCTTGCCATCGGCAATGTGCCTTTTGGTCAGTATCAGGTCAATGACAAAGCCTACAACAAGCTGAATTTCAGTATTCACAACTACTTTTTCGCCAAAGCACTGGACCAGGTGCGTCCCGGCGGTGTGGTAGCTTTTGTGACCTCCCGCTATACCATGGACGCCAAGGATTCCACCGTGCGCCGCTATCTTGCCCAGCGTGCCGAGCTGCTGGGAGCTATCCGTCTGCCCAATGACGCGTTCAAAAAGAATGCCGGTGCCGAGGTGGTATCGGACATCATCTTTCTCCAAAAGCGGGACCGCCCGCTGGACATCGTGCCGGAATGGACTCAAACCGGACAGACGGAGGACGGATTTGCCATCAACCGGTATTTTATCGACCACCCGGAAATGGTGCTGGGCAGACAGGAGCCGGTAAGCACTGCTCATGGTATGGATTACACCGTGAACCCTATCGAGGGACTGGAGCTTTCCGACCAGCTGCATGATGCTGTGAAGTACATTCATGGCACTTATCAGGAGGCAGAGCTGCCGGAGCTGGGCGAAGGCGAAGCTATTGACACCTCCATTCCTGCCGACCCCAATGTGAAGAACTATTCCTATGCCATTGTAGACGGGCAGGTGTACTACCGGGAAAACAGCCGTATGGTGCGCCCTGACCTCAACGCCACCGCCGAAGCCCGTGTAAAAGGTCTTGTGGGACTGCGTGATTGTGTGCAGGAACTGATCGACCTTCAGATGGATGCAGCGGTTCCAGACAGCACCATTACCCAAAAACAGGCGGAACTGAACCGGCTCTATGATAGCTTTTCTGCCAGATACGGTCTCATCAACGACCGTGCAAATCGGCTGGCCTATGCAGATGATTCTTCCTATTACCTGCTCTGTGCGCTGGAAGTTATCGACGAGGACGGAAAGCTGGAGCGCAAGGCGGATATGTTCACCAAACGGACCATCAAGCCCCATCAGGCAGTGGCTACTGTGGATACGGCAAGCGAAGCACTGGCGGTGTCCATCTCGGAAAAAGCCTGCGTAGATATGGGCTATATGAGCCAGCTTAGCGGAAAAACAAAAGAAGAACTGGAGGGAGAACTGCAAGGTGTGATCTTCCGTGTACCGGGACAGTTGGAGAAAGACGGCACACCCCATTATGTGACTGCTGATGAATACCTTTCCGGCAATGTACGCCGCAAACTGCGTCAGGCACAGAGGGCGGCACAGCAGGACCCTTCTTTTGCAGTCAATGTGGAAGCTCTTACCGCCGCCCAGCCCAAAGACCTGGATGCGTCGGAAATTGAGGTGCGTCTGGGCGCTACCTGGATTGACAAGGAGTACATCCAGCAGTTTATGTACGAGACCTTCAACACCCCGTTTTATCTCCAGCGCAGTATCGAGGTCAACTATTCGTCCTTTACCGCTGAATGGCAGATCAAGGGGAAATCTTCCGTATCCTACAACGATGTGGCAGCTTATACCACCTATGGGACCAGTCGTGCCAATGCCTACAAGATTTTAGAGGACAGCCTGAACCTGCGGGATGTCCGCATCTATGACACCATAGAGGACGCAGACGGAAAAGAGCGCCGCGTACTAAACGCCAAGGAGACCACTCTGGCTGCCCAAAAACAGCAGGCTATCCGGGAAGCCTTTAGGGACTGGATCTGGAGAGACCCGGAGCGCCGCCAGACTTTGGTGCGCCAGTATAACGAAGAAATGAACTCTACCCGTCCCCGCGAGTATGATGGCAGCCATATCACTTTTGGCGGCATGAACCCGGCCATTACCCTGCGGGAACACCAGAAAAGCGCCATCGCCCATGTGCTGTATGGAGGAAATACCCTGTTGGCACATGAAGTGGGCGCAGGCAAAACTTTTGAGATGGTAGCTGCTTCGATGGAAGCCAAACGCCTGGGCTTGTGCCAGAAATCTCTCTTTGTGGTTCCCAACCACCTGACTGAGCAGTGGGCATCGGAGTTTCTGCGCCTCTATCCTTCTGCCAACATCTTAGTCACAACCAAAAAGGACTTTGAGACCCATAACCGCAAGAAGTTCTGCGCCCGTATTGCGACCGGTGACTACGACGCCATCATCATGGGACACAGCCAGTTTGAGCGTATCCCCATCAGCCGGGAGCGTCAGGAACGGCTTCTCTATGAACAGATCGACGAGATCACTGAGGGGATTGCAGAGGTACAGGCCAGTGGCGGCGAGCGTTTTACCGTCAAGCAGCTGGAGCGTACCAGAAAGTCTCTGGAAGCCAGACTGGAAAAGCTGCAAGCCGAGGGGCGAAAAGACGATGTGGTAACCTTCGAGCAGCTGGGTGTGGACCGTTTGTTTGTGGACGAGGCCCACAACTATAAAAACCTGTTTCTATACACAAAAATGCGGAATGTGGCTGGTCTTTCCACATCGGACGCGCAGAAATCCTCCGATATGTTTGCCAAGTGCCGCTATATGGATGAGATCACCGGAAACCGTGGCGTGATTTTTGCCACCGGCACACCGGTCAGCAACTCCATGACCGAGCTTTACACCATGCAGCGTTACCTTCAGTATGAACGCCTGCAAGAACTGAACATGACCCACTTCGACTGCTGGGCTTCCCGATTTGGAGAGACCGTCACAGCATTGGAGCTGGCACCGGAAGGCACCGGCTACCGGGCAAGAACGAGATTCAGCAAGTTCTTTAACCTGCCGGAGCTGATGAACCTGTTCAAAGAAGTGGCCGACATTAAGACTGCCGATCAGCTGAACCTGCCCACCCCGGAGGTGGAATACCACAACATCGTGGCGCAGCCTACCGAACATCAGCAGGAAATGGTCAAGACCCTTTCGGAGCGCGCATCGCTGGTACACAGCGGAACCGTTGACCCGTCCCAGGACAATATGCTCAAGATTACCTCGGATGGCCGTAAGCTGGGCCTGGACCAGAGGATCGTCAACCAGATGCTGCCGGATGAACCTGGCACAAAGGTCAATCAGTGCGTGGACAACATCATGCAGATCTGGCGGGATGGCGAAGCTGACAAGCTGACCCAGCTGGTGTTCTGCGACATTTCTACACCGCAGGCAAAAGCTCCTGCAAGCAAGGCGGCGAAAACGCTGGATAATCCACTGCTTCACGCATTGGAAGGCGCTGTGCCTCTGCCGGAGCAGGAACCGGTCTTTACGGTATATGACGATATTCGTCAGAAACTCATTGCTCAGGGAATGCCTGCCGACCAGATCGCTTTTATCCATGAAGCCAACACCGAAGTGCGGAAAAAGGAGCTGTTCTCTAAAGTCCGTACCGGTCAGGTGCGTGTCCTTTTGGGCAGCACCGCCAAGATGGGCGCAGGCACCAATGTGCAGGACCGTCTGGTGGCACTTCATGACCTGGACTGTCCGTGGAGACCGGGAGACCTTGCCCAGCGCAAGGGCCGTATCGAGCGCCAGGGTAACCAGAATCCTCTTGTCCATGTGTACCGCTATGTGACCGAAGGAACCTTTGACGCATACCTCTGGCAGACGGTGGAGAATAAGCAAAAATTCATCAGTCAGATCATGACTTCTAAATCACCAGTGCGTTCCTGCGATGATGTGGACGAAACGGCGCTTTCCTTTGCCGAGATCAAAGCCCTGTGCGCCGGAGATCCCCGCATCAAGGAGCGTATGGATTTGGATGTGGAGGTATCCCGCCTGAAGCTGATGAAAGCCGACCACCAGAGCAAGCAATATCGTCTGGAGGACCAGCTGCTCAAATACTTCCCGGAGGAGATTGAAAAGCACAAAGGCTTTATCAAGGGCTTTGAATCCGATCTGGAGGTTTTGGCAGCGCACCCGCACCCGGAGGACGGTTTTGCTGGTATGGAAATCCGCGGCGATCTGCTGACCGATAAGGAGAACGCCGGCGCAGCCCTTTTGGATGCCTGCAAGGAGGTCAAAACCTCCGATCCGGTGCAGATCGGCAGCTACCGGGGCTATGCCATATCCGTGGAATTTTCCGCATGGAAACAGGAGTATACGCTCCTGCTGAAAGGACAGATGACCCACCGGGCAACCCTTGGTACAGACCCTCGCGGAAATCTTACCCGTATCGACAATGCCCTTGCTCAGATGCCCCAGCGTCTGGAGGCGGCAAAGGCCCAGCTGGATAACCTCTATCAGCAGCAGGCTGCCGCAAAGGAGGAAGTCGGAAAGCCATTCCTTTATGAAGAAGAACTGAGAAGCAAAAACGCCCGTCTGGTGGAGCTGGATACTTTGCTCAACATCGACGGAAAGGGGCAGGCACACACCGAGTCTGTTGTTGCCAAAAGCACACGGCCTTCGGTGCTGGATAACCTAAAACGCCCGGTGCAACCCCGCAGTACAGACAAGAAACCAAAACAGCATGAGGAGGTGCGATAACATGAATACTAACGATCTGAATACAGCCCTTTATGAAAAGATGGCTGCCGAACAGGACAAGTTCCGGGACTGGCTGAAAAGCCAGCCCCCGGAAGAAGTCTTAAACCATGCCTATGAGTACACCATCCGCGAGGACATCGTGATGGCAATGGAGGAACTGGAGTTGACCGACACCCAGGCTCAGGCACTTTTGGAATCTCCCTCTCCATTGACGGATGTGTACCGCTATTTTGAAAAGCTGGAGACCGGCTATATGGATGTGATCCGGGACAGCATTGAGAACCGTGCCGACGATGTGTGCAGAGCTAAAGAGGAACTGCGAACAACACCGATCTATCCCCATTCAGCTGCCTATGCGAGAGAACATGGGGAGCTGGAGCAGTACCGAGCTTCCAACAATGTAAATCGCCAATGCAAGAAGTCTATTGAAGCGGCGGTGCGGGAACACTTCGACGGAATGTATCTCAGCCACGATGCGGCAAAGGGTGTGATCGAGACCTATGGCATGGAGCGTGTGTCTATGGTTCTGTCTAACACGGTCCAGCTTCAGGACTGGGATGGGCGCTACTCCCGACGCAACAAAGAATGGGCTAAGACCATTCCTAATGATAATCCCGAAACCGTCCGTTGTGGTTATGCCTTAAACAGCCACCCTGCTGTGCTGGATGGCTTTATTGATCTGGTGCGAGAAGAACAGCAGCGTAGCCGTACCCAGAGAGAAAAGCTGGAACCGTCCCGTCCCTCAGTACGGGATAAGCTCAAACAGGAGCTGCCCGCCCATAAGTCTGCCGCCCCGAAAAAACGGGAGCCGGAGCGATAACCATGGCAAAGCGCAAGCGGGATGTTCCGGTTTTGTTTTGGGTGTCCGCAGAAGAACTGGAACTGATCCATCAAAAGATGCAGCAATACGGGACAGAGAATTTGAGCGCTTATCTGCGGAAAATGGCGCTGGATGGTTATGTGGTCAAGCTGGAACTGCCAGAGATGAAGGAGTTGGTCTCCCTGATGCGCCGAAGCAGCAACAACTTGAACCAGCTGACCCGCAAAGTGCATGAGACCGGGCGGGTTTATAATGCTGACTTGGAGGATATATCCCAGCGGCAGGAACAACTGTGGGAGGGTGTGAAGGAAATCCTTACCCAACTCTCCAAACTTTCATAACAGGGATAGATACTCCATTTGCGGAGGGAGGAACGGCGTTTCTTCGCCGCACCTTCCTCCGCTTTTTCTTTTTGTCTGTATCCTTGTCTTTTGCCTGTCCGTACCGGATAATATGAGTAGAATAAGAAGCGTAGCAAAGGAGTGAAAACAGATGCTGACCTTTGAAAAGGTGCTGGAGATTTTTGCGGATTACCTAACCGCAGACGAGACCATAGAAGTTTATATCAGCCGCCATGGATGTGTAAGAGTTGAATTTGACCAAGATTTTCACTATTGCTCTGGCGAGGTGTGCCATACTCCCAAGGAACTGTTCGACCTCTTAGCCGATGATTACCGGACTTATCTGGAGATTGAACTGACCAAAGGAAAACGGGAAGTGACGGAAGATGATGAGAGAGAAGCGGATGCCCTATGCAAACAGTATCTGGAGCGTTGGAAGGAGGAACAGAAATGAAGATTTTGAAATGTCTGCTGATGATCGTAACTGCACCGGTCATTTTGGTGTTGACGCTTTTTGTCTGGCTCTGCACGGGGCTGATCTACATATCCGGTCTGGTGCTTGGTCTGCTCAGCACGGTAATTGCTCTGCTTGGCGTGGCTGTGCTTATTACCTATTCCCCGCAGAATGGTGTGATTTTGCTGGTTATGGCATTTTTGATTAGCCCGATGGGGCTGCCGCTGGCTGCGATCTGGCTGCTGGGCAAGGTGCAGAGTTTGAAATTTGCGATCCAGGATTGGGTGTATGGGTAAATGATGTGAATATAATTTGGAATGAAAAGAAGCAGGACAATGGGAGATGAGACCCAATGCCCTGCTTCTCTGTTTATTCGGAACGAACTGTAATATATTTTTGATTGCGACTTTTAGGTTTATCGGGAATAGTCATTTCTAATTGCCCGGATTCTAAAAGCGGATTGATATGCTTCAAAGTGAAGTTTCTTAAATCTTTGAAGCCGCAAAATACTGCAAGCTCTTTCTTGGATTTTGGTGTTGTGCAAAAAGCCAAAATCTGTTTGGACACCGTTGATAGTTCAATATCTTGGTGGGTAACTTGGTGGATAACTTGGTGGGCGTCACCCTCTAAGTTGTAGTTTACATTTTTCAAGATGACTCTGAAATCTGTCGCTGTTGAGGAAAATTCGGGCTTATATGCCTCTGTGTATCCAGGCAGCTTTTCAGTTTCACTGACGATTTTGCGCAGACCACTTCCACGGCGTTCCATGTACTTCATGCGGTGGAACAGGTCAGCAATCACAGGGTTTCGTCGCATGGAACGGATACTGTAAATATCGTATTCCTGAATTGAGCCGCCGCCAAACATACCGCCCGGAGATGTGATTTCCACCCGATCATCAAACATATCAATGTGGACTTCGCTGCCAAGCACAATATAATCACGATGGATAAGCGCATTGACAAGAGCCTCTGTCACAGCTCGTTCAGCATAATCCGGCTTGTCTACCCGATACTGTGCCTCTTTGACAAAACGGACTTTGGAATTATTGCGAATAAATTCACTGCCGCTTTTCAGTAGATAAATCAGATTCCCTTCGTATTCTTTATCGTCCAGCGCATCATCAAAGATAGAGCCTTTTTCCAAGCCATTCCACCGGGTACAGAACATACGGGAGTTATAAACTGTGTGCTGATCGGTCATGAGCTTTCCGGCATTGGTCAAGAACCCAGTTTTATCAGCCAAACCGAAGGAGACATAATCGGATGGCTCAAAACGGAGACCAGTCCGTTCCAGATAGGTTGCTTCCAGAAGTGTAAAGCTGTAATCCTTTTTTACCGCATCTGTTGTTAGGGTATCAAAGGACTGATTGGTTCCCTTTAAGATCAATTCATTTACAATGTAATCCGGGGCAATTACGCTTTCATTTCCAACACGGATATATGCCTCCATCACGCCGTCTGCCTTGTAATAATATGGGGTGCTACGGCCGGGAGAAACCTCCAGAGCTAATAGATTTTTACCATCTTCCTGTAATGGTTTTAAGATAAACTGAGGTAATGGTGTGATTCGTTCTTTGATTAAGCGGCTGATCGCTTCAGCATCCTTTTGAACATCGGACAAGCCGATAGGCTCCCGGTCATCGGAGACTCCGAAAAACAGAGTGCCGCCGATTCCATTGGAAAAGGCACTGACACTTTTTAACCAGCTTTTTGGCTTTTTTATTTCGAGAGCAACTTTGAAATCACATTCTGTTGCTTCAGCAATGAGCTGTTCTATCATAGAAATCCCTCCTTTGAGGTTGTAGAAAGTTCTTTTTTATTATACCCAGCGGAGAAAGTTATTGCAACGATAGAAGCAAAGAGTTCAGCGAAAACAAAAATATTTATGAGAGGAGGGCCTTCTATTATGGCAACTACAAGAATCATGCCGCTTCATGTCGGCAAAGGCCGCACAGAGAGTCGGGCGATCAGTGACATCATCGACTATGTGGCCAATCCAAAGAAAACAGATA
>OGMH01000518.1_pt1 | contig 20930 bp, 20 predicted proteins | sample 1573191 | NCBI WGS metagenome assembly OGMH01 (sample SAMEA2581978, study PRJEB24529) | metagenome | biome: Human gut stool | place: China | collected 2011 | reverse complement strand
AGATATCCCATAGAGTAATCTAGTAAGACCCCTTGAAGACGACGAGGTAGATAGGCAGAAGGTGGAAGTGTGGTGACATATGGAGCTGATCTGTACTAATAGGTCGAGGGCTTAACCAAGAGAAAAGGTTAAGACGGTTTGGATAGAACAAAGAGAGTTATTCTTAAGAGTAATCGGATGAAAGAATTTTAATGTGCAGTTTTGAAAGAGCAATCTAATATGAAATATAATGTATTCAGGCAGGTCGCAGGACCTGCTTTTTTGTGCGTTTTCATACTAAATGTGGGTTTGAAAAGAGTAATAATGGGTGCTACAATTAGCATAGCTTTGAACTAAGTTAATACATATGAGGGGAGAGAATGTATGTATCAGTGTCCTAATTGTGGCGGACGGTTAATTTTCGATATATCGTCACAGTCGATGTTATGTGAGCATTGTAATACACATTATAATCCATATAATCTTGGAGAAGGAAATTCGGCTGAAGAAAGTAAAGAGTATGATGTTACGGTATTCAAGTGTCCGCAGTGTGGCGGTGAAATTATGAGTACAGATAACACGATTGCTGATTTCTGCAGCTTCTGTGGAGCATCTACAGTTCTGGAAAGCAGAATTTCCAAAGAACTCCGTCCGGGATATATTATTCCGTTCAGCAAAACCAAGCAGGATTGTAAGAATCAATATAAGAAGATGATGAAGCGTGCATGGTTTGCACCTAAGGAATTAAAAGATGAAAAATATATTGATGGTTTCAGGGGAATCTATATGCCGTACTGGGCTTATCATGTATCGCAGAAAGGTCCTGTTGTATTAAGAGGAGAGAAAAGCAAAAGACGGGGAGATTACATTTATACGGACCATTTTGATATTAACGGTGATATGGACTGTCAGTATAAGGGAATATCGTTTGATGCGTCATCTTCATTTGATGATAATATAAGTGAGGCGATTGCACCGTATGATGTTAAGAATATGGCGGGATTCACGCCGGCATTTCTTAGTGGGTTTTATGCTGACACGGCAGATGTCGGGTGTGATGTTTATATGAATGATGCAGTTGATATGGCTGGTGAGGAGACATATGATTATGTAGCCAATAATATCCCGCTTGGAGGGGTATCACTTCGTGAAACAGAAAGTACTATTAAATCCAAATGTAATGCAGTAATTGAGTCTGTTGACAGGACATTGTATCCAGTATGGTTTCTGTCGTATAGGAACAGGGACAGAGTTGCATATGCAACGGTCAATGGTCAGACTGGAAAAGTATCGGCAGATTTACCGGTTTCTATTGGCAGATATTTTGCCGGGTCGGCACTTCTGGCTGTTCCGATATTTATATTACTTAATATGTTCTTCACATTAAGACCGAAGGTAACACTTAATGTTGCAGCTGTAATAGCACTGATTACAATTATATTGTATGTGTTTGAACTGGGAAAAATAAAGAGACGGGACCAGAAGCTTGATGACAGAGGCTCATGGGAAGAATCAAAGCTTTCCAGCCGCAGATATAAAGCCGGAACAGATAATGATAATCTGGCAAAACAGATGTCTGATGGCAGAAATAATGCAAGGATTAAAAGAGTAAGTAAGAAAGAAAAAAATAAGATGGCACCATTGCTGAAGGGCGTTGTTATATTTGCAATATGCATGGTTGCAATTCCTAATTTTATGTTTGCTTTTTCTATATTTAGTGCAGTATTTTCAGTGGGTTCCTCTTTTTTCGTCAGTGCGGCGTGTTTTGCTATAGGCGTTATTATTACGCTTGGTAATTGCAAGACATATAAAGAAGTATCAGGAGGAAAAAATGTGCCGGGAAGTGTAGGCGCACTTGTAGCATTGGCTGTTTCAACACTGATTCTGCTTATTAATCCGGTATCTGACCTTTTTTATTATGGTGCAGTTATATTTGTGCTTGCTTCGCTGATGTTTACACTTGTTGAGCTTATTAAGTACTACAATGTGCTTGCAACAAGAAGACTGCCACAGTTTGATAATTACAAGGGAGGTAATGATAATGCGTAGAAAAATAACATTTTTACTGACCTTTCTTGTAGCAGTTCTAAGTATCATAATGGCAGGAGGCAGAGTATATGCTGATACAGGCTATGAGGTTGAAGATTATGCTAATCAGGATTTCTGTTATGTTAATCCGGATACAGGCTATGAAGCAGTGATTGTTGATGATGCATTACTTTTATCAGTTTCTGAGAAGAGCATGCTTCTGGATAAGATGAAATTAATTACCACTTATGGTAATGTTATGTTTAACTCTATAAGCTATAACAGCACTTCGACAGAGAGTTATATTAAGTCTCTGTACAGAGAAAAATATGGCTCTGAGAGTGGAACGATATTCGTTATTGATATGGATAACAGAAATATATGGATACATAGCAATGGTGCTATTAACAGGACAATTAATAAGGCATATGCAGAAACAATTACCGACAATGTGTATACTTATGCATCTGATGCAGACTATTATATATGTGCGATGAAGGTATATGAGCAGGAATATACGCTGCTTCAGGGAAGAAAGATTGCACAGCCAATGAAATATATAAGTAACGCATTGCTTGCGATTGTTATTGCAGTTGTTATTAATTATATAATTGTGCGTGTGTATTCCTCAAAGAAGAAGGCATCAACCAAGAGCCTTATGAATGGATTGTTTGAGTACAGGGCATTTAATAATTGTAATGTTATATTTACACATCAGACAAAAACATATTCTCCACGAGAATCAAGTTCTGGCGGTTCGTCAGGCGGAGGTGGCGGAGGCGGCTCATCCGGCGGCGGTGGAGGAAGCGGCGGTGGCCACAGCTTCTAACAGGAAGTGGAATCAGTTACAGACCCAAAAACTGCTTATATTTATCAAAAGACAGAGAAACCTTTTTGAGTTTTCTCTGTCTTTTTTTAGTGAAACAGTTTACAATACATTTATATCAAAATGCAGTGAGGAACTTATAATGAACAGAATTCTGATTGTTGAAGATGATAAAGATATAAGCAGGGAGCTTAAGGAACTGCTGGAAAATTCAGGGTATGAAGCGGTTGTACTGACTGATTTTAAAAATGCATGTGACAGTATTATTGCTGCAGAGCCTGACCTGGTACTGCTTGATATCAATATTCCGTATATGAATGGGGAAATGCTTTTACAGCAGTTAAGGAGTAAATCAGATGTGCCGGTAATTATGGTTACAAGCAGGGATTCCGAGGCTGACGAGGTGCTTTCCATGAGTTATGGGGCAGACGATTATATAACCAAGCCATATAATCCTACAATACTGCTCTTAAGAATTAATGCAGTATTTAAGAGGATTGGCGCGAAGTCAGATAATACAACAGCTTACCGTGGAATGGAAATACTTCCGCACAAGGGTGTTATTAAGTATAAGGATGATGAGATAACTCTTACTAAAAATGAAATGACAATATTCATGTATCTGTTATCACACAGGGAGCATATAGTTTCAAGAGATGAGCTTATGACTGAGCTGTGGAACAATGAGGAGTATCTTAATGACAATGCACTGACTGTGAATATAAGCAGATTAAGAGGCAGATTTAAAGATATTGGTCTGGAAGATGTTATTGAGACAAGAAAGGGACAGGGATATATTCTCGTATGAAGTCAGGAAAATATATTAAAGACAGACTGTATTCAGTGTGCATATTTGTGGCAATGCTTATCATAAGCGTACTTATGATGGCGGCATTCAAGGTGTCTGTACAGTTGATAATCGCAGAAATATTTATAATGATAATATGCTATATTGCAGTTGTGCTGGCAGATTATTACCACAGAAAGAAGTTCTATGACGAACTGGAGGCTAACATAGCTGCACTTGAAGAGAAATATCTTATTACAGAGACACTTGTCAGGCCGGCTTTCTATGAAGGGCAGATTTTCTATGATTCTGTGAGTGACATAGACAGGTCAATGACGGAGAATGTTAAACGATACAGGCAGGGAATGGAGCAGTTCAAAGAGTATGTTGAAATGTGGATTCATGAGATAAAGCTTCCGATAGCCTCACTTACACTCATGCTTCATAATAACATGGATAAATGTGATAAAGAATTTGCGGACAGGATGAATACGCAGATTCGCAGAATCAATAACTATATTGAGCAGATTCTTTATTATGTGAGAAGCGAAAATGCAGAAAAAGACTATATAATTAACGATGCCAGACTGTCTAAGATTATAAGTAATGTAGCATTAAAGAATAAGGATGATCTGCTTGAAAATGATATCACATTTGAAGTGAGCAATGCAGACAGGATTGTTCTTACAGATGCAAAGTGGATGGAATTCATGCTTAACCAGATAGTGAATAACAGCATAAAGTACAAGGATAAAACAAAGGCAGAGTCGTATATAAAGATGTCGGCAGCAGAGGATAAAAAATGTGTTGTTCTTGAAATACTGGATAATGGAATTGGTATAAATGCGTCTGATTTGCCGAGAGTTTTTGACAAATCATTTACAGGGGAGAATGGAAGAGAGTTCTCCAAGGCAACAGGAATGGGACTTTATATTGTAAAGAAGCTTTGTGACAAGTTAGGACATGCCATAAGTATTGAGTCGGTAAAGGACGAATATACACGGGTGAAGATTACATTTTATAAGAATGATTTCTATAAGGAGATAACAGACAGCAATGAAAGTGGCAGTATGTGATGACAACAGAGAGTTCTGTGAGAAGGAACGGACGACTATAAAAGATGTATTTAAGCAGTATTTTCAGGGAGAAGATTGTCAGGTGTATATCTACAATGACGGTCAGACAATTATTAGTAATTATTCAGACAATGCTTATGATATGGTATTTCTTGACCTTGAACTGGGCGATGAGAATGGATTTGATATTGCGGAACAGATAGTATTAATGAATAATGACGCAATTATAATATTTGTTACATCTCATGAGAATCTGGTTTATGAAGCATTCAGATTCAGACCGCTTGGGTATATAGTTAAAGACAGATTTGACCGTGAATTTACAAGAATGATGGTAAAGATAGTTGATAAACTGATAAAGATGAGGCAGGTAATAGAACTGGGTGGAGAGAAATTCTATGTTGACAGGGTTGTTTCAATTGCAACGCAGAAAAGGAAGATATGTGTCAAAAGTCTTAAAGGAGAAATATTATTGGCAGATTCGTATAGTAAGCATGTTGCAGAGCTTGAAAAATATGGATTTGTGCAGTCAAGCAAGGGCGTGCTTATTAATATGAAATATATTAAGTGCATTGATGAAGATAACGATGTATTTGTGATGTATAATAACGAGCGTGTTCCTATAAGCAGGCGCAGGAAGAAAGATGTCATAGAAGAATACAGAAAATTCATGTTTGATAATAACAGGTAGGAAACAGGTATGATGGATATAATCAATATAGTGCTTACATGTGTATTCCTGTGTGTAATGAATACAGGTGTAATATTTATTATGGACAAGATAAGGAAGCTGACGGGAGATAATATAATACATGTGATTAAGATGGTTCTGTTAGTGGGTGCAGGGGCAGCAGTCTATATAATGACATATTATGGAATTAATCCATGGGTGATAATGGAACTAATGATTATCATTGCCATTCTGATTGTACAGTATATAGAACAGATAACAATTAAGGTAATACTGGAAATATCACTGATAAATTGTATCGGAATAGCCATATTATCTGCTAATCAGGCTGATATAATAGCAATATGTATCATATATCTGATTGTGGAATTATATATGTTTGTAGTCTATCTGTCTGCAGTAATTATAAAATACTGGGAATTGGATAATCTGGAAATGATGTTCATACAGATATGTGTAAGTTCAGTGCTGGCGGGATTATTCTTTGGAACAGGCATATATGACACATATAATTATGGGGTAGAGACCGCTGGAATATTAATTGTGACAGTTTTAACATTTGAAATAATCGGACATTGGATGCAGGACTTTTTTAACAGGACAGAGGAGATTAATAAAAGGATAGAATATGCAAATGAACAGTTTGAGGTTGAACGTGTCCAGAAAATGTATGAAGAAAGCAGAAAGTTAAGACACGACCTTAAGCAGTGCCTGACTTCTGCAATTGGTTATATGGATGACAACAATTATGATAAGGCGGAAGATTTCTTAAAGAATATAATGAGTGAGAAAATCAACTCATATGCTTATAGAAAATACTGTGATAATAGAACGCTCAACTATATTCTTAATGATAAGAATGATAAATGTGAAAAGCAGAATATAGCATTTACATGTATGGTACTTGGTCAGGTTGGACTGATTGATGATATAGATATGTGTATTCTTGCCGGAAATGTAATTGATAATGCCATTGAGGCAGCAGCAAAATGCAGTGATCCGTATGTCAATGTTGAGATAACAAGCAGAGGTGGAATATTCATGGATGTAGAAAATCCTGTTAAAGAAACATTTCTTAACAGAAAGAATCCGTTCCTGACTACTAAGCTTGATAAGAATAATCATGGAATTGGTACGAAGAGCATAAGGGATATTGTTGCCAAATATAATGGGGAAATCAGGTATGAGGAAAAGAATGGAAAAGTAATATGTCATATATTCCTTTCAACCAAATATGTAAAAAAAGATAAAGATTAATTACCACTTGTGTCAAAAAACGACCGCTTGTGCATGTACTCTTGAAAAAAAGTGAATAGGGAATTACATTAAGACTGTACGTTGATGAAATTCAATGTACAGTCTTTTTAATATAGGGGGAAGATATGAAGAAGAAAATAAAAAGTGCAGTAATAAGTATATTCGTTATAGCAGTATTATTATTGTCAATTCTAATAGGTGTTAAGAATGGCACACTAGATAAGCTGACAAAAGAAATGCCGACCCTTGCAACAAGTCAGGCAGAGACAGAGAAGTCAGCAGAAAACGAGTCCGAAAAAAATGAAAGCAGTAACTCTTCTAGGGTAAGAAATTCTAGAAAAAGAGATATAGTAAATATAGGACAGGAGTTTGAATTAATAGATTGGGATATAAGATATGGATATGATGAAAATAATAGAGATACATATAATGTTTTCAATGTAACCGTAAAGTCAGTAGATATATCAAGAGAATGTGATTTTGATATAAATAGGATTGATTATGGATTGACAAATAAAAAAGACAGCATGGATGATAATAATAATTTCATATCAGACTATTATTATGTAACTGTGAAATTAAATGTTAACAAAGATATTAATGATCATGATGTACCTCCAGATGGAGAAATAAGTATGTTCCAGACAATGTGGTATATAGGAAAGGTAGATAGTAATGGAACATTACAGCGTATCAGTAATAGTGGAGCTGTTGGTTCAGATGTACCAGATAAACATGGAAATGTATATTTTGAAAAAGGAGAAACTAAAACAATAACATTATATTTTTTAATAACTGATGAAGAATTTAAAAATGAAACATTAGCAATAGATTTTCATATTTACGGGTCTCCAGATAGAGGAACTTTAGCAATCATACATGAACCAGAAGCAAATTAAATAAGTTAAGTACTCATGCATTTGATTAAAATTTAAGGAGCATTCTAAAAGAGAGAAATATGAAGAAGAAAATAAAAAGTGCAGTAATAAGTATAATTATTATAGTAGTGTTGTTATTGTCAATTCTAATAGGTGTTAAGAATGGAACAATAGATAAGCTGACAAAAGAAATGCCGACACTTGCAACAAAACAGGCAAAGACTGAAAAGTCAGCAGAAAATGTAAAAAATGATTCTACAGAAAGTAAACTTTATCAAGAAATAGAAGTTGCTGGGTATGGGGAAGAGTTTGAAATAAGGAGAGAAATAGACATAAATCGTAAGTATGATGAAAACGATAGGACTACATATAATGTATACCATGTAAGAGTTAAAGATTGCAGAATATCAAGACAGTGTGATTTTGATATAAATAGGATTGATTATGGATTGACAAATAAAAAAGACAGCATGGATGATAATAATAATTTTATATCAGATTATTTCTATGCAGCTATCGAATTGGAATTAACTAAAGATATTAATGATAATGATGTGGATGATTATTATAATGTTTTCCAGACTTCATGGTTTATAGATAGTTTGAATGACGATGGAACATTTGAACCTATTAAAAATGCAGGAACGGTTGGTTCAGATGCAGAAGCCAATAAAATTGGAAAAACAAATTTTAGTTTTGAAAAAGGAGAAACAAAAAATTTAATATTATATTGTATATTTACAGATGAAGAAGTTGAGAATGACATAATTGCATTGAATTTTCATCTAAGAAATTCACCATTTATAGGACCATTAGCAATCGTACATGAACCAGGAGGAGAAAATGAATAAATTAATTAAAATAGAATTGGAAAGAGCATTTAAGAATAAGATGCTTATTGTATCAGTAGCAATAGGGTTAATTATCGTAGGGTTTAATATATGGAACGAGATTATTCCAGCAAGAAAAACATTAGATAAACTGCTTGAGATGGGAAAATACAGCGGTATACAGCTTCCGGGATTGTATATGAAGTGGATGGGGGTAAGACCAGGTTCATATGTATTTCTTTATTACTTTATTATGCCGCTGCTGACAGCATTGCCATATTCTATAAGCATATTGATGGATGTGAAAAAGCACTATGTTAATAATATATTTACAAGAATTGATAAAAAGAAGTATTACAAAGCGAAGCTTTTTGCCCAGTTTATAGTAGGTGGTTTTGTGGCAAGCTTTCCGCTTGTTATATCATTTGTTGTGACAGCTATGATTTTGCCAGCTTTTAAGCCAGAATCGGTCAGTTCACAGTTTAATTTCTCGAAACTGTCAGTTTTTGGAGATTTATTTTTTAAAGCACCGTTTGCAATGGCTGTTATAGTATTTTTATTTGCATTTGTGGGATTTGGACTAATTAACTGTATTGCATACATGTTTGCAGACCTTGTAAATAACAGATTTATGGTCGCGCTTACACCATTCATGATATATTTCTTTTATTATATTGTTTGTTCATCTATTGGAAGAGATGGCCCTATGGAATACCTGACAGCATCCAAACTGCGTTATTCTGAACTGAAATTTATGATAATTGATATGGTGATGTTAATAGTGCTGATAACAGTATCGTATTTTGTACGAAGCAGAAGAAAGGATGCAATCTGATATGAAGAAGAAAATATTAATAATAGCGTTAGTATGTATATTGGCGGGAGTGGCAGCGTTCTATATAGTTAAAGTCAATAAGATGTATCCACAGGGAAGTGTAACTGAATATGAGCTTAATGAACCGGTTGAATTGAATGGATATTCGGCATCTGTCAGCAGTTATAAGGTTATGTCAATTGAAGATTTTTTGAATGAGTATGGAATTGATAAAAGAAAAGACATAAGTGATGAGCAGGATGATTTATATGTGATGGTTGCAAAATGTACTTTAGATATAACGGGAGAGATGAAAGGATTTCCTTATGCAGATATCAGACTGGCATCGGGAGCTTTCTCGCAGGGAATATCTAATGATTATATAAGAGATATTAACAAAGAGGTTAATTTTTCTAAGTTTGAGCATGGGACAAGCATTACTGTAGATATACCTTTCCTTATCCACAGCATATCATTTCCTCACAGCATAAATGCTGATAAGCTGAATAAAGAAGAATGGCAGTTGTATTTCTCAGTAACTCCGGGTAAGTATGTGAGAATGGGTAAATAATATGTGGAATGAATTAAAAAGAAGATATGTTAATACAGAAATGCTGTTCTGGCTTGTAGGAGCAGTTATTTCACAGGAAGTTCTGCTTACAATTTTCTTAAGATCTTTACAAAGAAATGCGTCGGGAACACCGTGTATATTAGATGTATTGACCTGTATGTCACAGAATTATGTGTTTCCACTGATGATGATTATAGCATCTGTATGTAATCAGAGAATGATGAAATGTGACAGAGATCCAATGATAATTCTGAAATACAGTTCGAGAGCAGGAATATATCTGTGGCAGAGTATCTGTACGATAGTGTATTCGGCAGTGTTGTCATTAATATATGAACTGGCTGCAATTGCATATGCAGCAACTAAGTTTGATGTGTTTTTTAACTGGAACAGTTATTCAAGTTATAAATTAATGAATCTGGATGTATTGCCGGCAGGTGAGGTGACGAGCATACAGGTAATGTTTGTTTACTGGATATTAATGGCTTTGATGATTGCAATAACATGTTTTATAGGAATTATATTTGAAATAATATTTTCGTCAGATGTTATATCAGGTGTGGCTGTTATTATATTTGCAGGAGTAGATATATTTATACCGCTTACCTACCATAAGCTGATTATATTCGGGGCTGCATGGTATAGTTACGGAGAGTGCGCCAGAAAGCTTGGCATAGCTGCTTTAATTATGGCTGTTCTGATTATTGCAGGTCTTATTCTTCAAAGAAAGCGTGAGTATTATGAATACAAAAAAGAAGATGAGTAACAAAAGTATAAGAGGCGTTATATGGCATGATATTGAAAGAGGTTTCTATGCTGACAGATTCAGATATTTAATTGCTGTTCTTATGCTTGCCGGAGTGCTGATAATATTAGGAAATCATGAATTTGGAATGATGGATACGATATTCTTTATTCAGGGAGGTTATGATCCTGTTCTTATTATTAAGGAGGGAAAGATTGTATTTCCTTTTGTATGGATGCTGATTCAGTTTCTTGTTCCATTCATGATATACAGTTATTGCAATGATGACTGTGAGGGCGTAGGAATTGATTTTCTCATGAAATGCAGAAGCAGAAGGTTGTGGTGGAACAGTAAATGTCTGTGGAACTGCCTGACTGTGCTTTCTGTATATGTGGTTCAGTATGCAACAGCATTTGTATATGGATTATATAATGGAAATCTGAGTATGAAGGTTAATTATGAGCTTTTTGAAAAGATTAGTAATAAGTCTGTTCCGGATAATCCAGCAAATGTGTGGATTATAGTGTATATGCTTGTAATGCCGGTTGTTGTTTCTTTGGTAACAGCACTGGTTCAGATGACAATCTCCATGTTTACGAATCCGATGATTGGCATGCTCGCAGTTATGGCATGGAATGTTATGTCAGTATTTATAAACAATCCGCTTATGATAGGAAATAATTCTATGGTGGTAAGAAGCAGTGTGTATAATGCACAGAGAATACAGGTATGGCAGTCAGTCGCAGTATGCATTGTCGTGTATATTGTTGTGTATGTGGCCGGTATGATTGGATTTAATAAAAAAGATATTCTTGTGAGGGAGGATTAAAAAATGTATATTAAAATAACAGATGTTAATAAGACAATAAAGAAAGCACCAATATTAAGGGATATTAATCTGGAATTCACAGGTGGAAAGGTATATGGATTAAGAGGAAAGAATGGTTCGGGAAAGACTATGCTTATGCGTGCAATATGCGGGCTTATTACTCCGGATTCAGGAATAATTGATATTGATGGAAAGATACTTGGAAAAGATATATCTTTTCCGGAAAGTATAGGCGTGTTAATTGAGAATCCTTCATTTATAGGTAATTATACAGGGCTTAAGAATCTTAAGGTGCTGGCATCTATTCAGAACAGAGTAAGCGATGAACAGATTAGAAAGGCACTTAAGGATATAGGACTTGACCCTGATGATAAGAGAACTTACAGAAAGTATTCTCTGGGAATGAAGCAGAAGTTAGGAATTGCGGCAGCAGTTATGGAAAATCCTGATATTATTATTCTTGACGAGCCGATTAATGCACTTGATGATGTCAGTGTTGAGAAGGTTCATGATATATTAGAAGAACAGAAGAAAAGAGGAGCGGTAATAATTATTGCATGCCATGATAAGGAAGAACTTGACCAGTTATCTGATGAGATTATAGAGATATCAGATGGCAGAATTATCAATAAAACCTGTTAGTAGTATCATTACATAGTACTGGAGTAATGTTACAAAATTGTAATGTTCCGTAATATTGAACAAACGACACCGGATTAGTTAAGTGGTAAAACATAATTAATCTATATGAAAGGAATTAATTATTATGGAAACAATACTTAAGATTGATAACATTGAAAAGTATTATGGAAACAAATCAAGCCTTACCAAAGCGATTGACAATATTTCGTTTGAGGTTGGAAAGGGAGAATTCGTTTCTATAATGGGAGCGAGTGGTTCAGGAAAGACGACTCTTCTTAACTGTATATCAACACTTGATAAGGTGACTACAGGTAAGATATATGTCGGAGGCAATGAGATTACCCAGTTAAAGGGTAATAAGCTTAACAAGTTCAGAAGAGAGGAGTTAGGCTTTATCTTTCAGGACTTTAATCTTCTTGATACTTTAACAGCATTTGAAAATATTGCACTGGCGCTTTCTATACAGAATGTTCCGGCAAGGGAGATTGAATTAAGAGTAAGACAGACTGCAAGAGAGCTTGGCATTGAAGATGTATTAAACAAATATCCTTATCAGATGTCAGGCGGACAGAAGCAGAGAGTGGCAAGTGCAAGAGCCATTATTACGAATCCAAAGCTTATTCTTGCGGATGAGCCGACAGGGGCGCTTGATTCAAAGTCATCAAGGATGTTGCTTGAGAGCTTTAATTTTCTTAATACTGAGCTTTTGGCAACTATTCTTATGGTAACGCATGATGCATTTACAGCAAGCTACGCAGGCAGAGTGATATTTATCAAAGACGGTAAAATCTTCAATGAGATACGCAAAGGTGAATCTACAAGAAAAGAATTTTTTGATAAAATCATTGATGTTGTGACATTGTTAGGAGGCGACCTTAATAATGCTCTTTAAGATATCATTAAAGAACATCAGGAAGAGTTTAAAGGATTATACCGTCTATTTCTTCACTCTTATTCTTGGTGTCGCAATATTCTATGTGTTTAATGCAATTGACAGTCAGAGCGTTATGCTTGATGTAAGAGAAAATATGATGGATATTATTAAGCTCATGAATAACATGCTTTCAGGAGTAAGCGTATTCGTATCGTGCATACTTGGATTTCTGATTATATATGCAAGCCGTTTTCTTATTAAAAGACGTAATAAGGAGTTTGGCATATATCTTACACTTGGAATGAGCAAGAGAAAGATTTCAGTGATTCTTTTCTTTGAGACACTGCTTATCGGCATTGTTTCACTTGTGGCAGGGCTTGTTATTGGTACAATCCTTTCACAGTTTATGAGCGTGATTGTTGCTAATATGTTTGATGCTGATATGACTAAGTTTAAATTCATATTCTCAATGAAGGCATGCATCAAGACTTTAATATATTTTGCAATTATGTATGTGTTAGTTATGATATTTAACACATTCAGTATTAGCAGATGTAAGCTTATTGATCTTCTCAATGCAGGTAAGAAAACTGAGAAGGTTACCATGAAGAACCCGGTTGTTTGCACAATAGTATTCGTCATAGGTGTTGGTATTCTTTCTTATGCATACTGGATGGTTACAAGGGGTGTTGAGTCAATAAATATTATTAATAAAATAGGCGTTCCTATTGCACTTGGCTGTGTCGCTACATTTTTAATATTCTGGTCTGTTTCAGGCTTTATGATAAGAATATTCACAAGTATTAAGAGTGTGTATTATAAAGGTGTGAACAGCTTTGTGTTAAGGCAGTTCTGCAGCAAGATTAACACTACTGTATTCTCGACAACTGTTATATGTATCATGCTTTTTATTACAATAAGCGTGCTTTCTGCAGCACTTTCAATGAAGGATTCGCTTTCAAAGGATCTGGACAGTATGTGTCCAGTTGATGTACAGCTTGCAAAATATTCATATGATGCGATGAGCGAGGCATATGCCACATCACAGAATATGAATGAAAAAGACAGGGAAATGCTGGAAGATTCCAAATTAAGTATAATAGAAACGCTTAATAACAGTGGATTTGATGCACAGAAGTATTTTAAGGATGTTGTAGAATATAATATATACAACACCGGATTGACAGTTAAAGATACAATAGGGGATATTAATACAGATGATTATCAGTTTATGGCAGATACTATTATGCCGGTAATGACTATTGGCGATTATAATTCTGTTGCAAGACTGTATGGTAATAGTACGTATGAACTTAATGACGATGAATATATTATAGTGGCAGATTATAAGAACATGGTTATGATTAGAAATCAGGCATTAAAGAAAGGAATTATATTATCTGTCAATGGAAAAGAGTATAAACCAAGATATAATGAATGCAAGGATGGTTTTGTAAAGATTGGTGTTCAGAATATGAATGATGGGATTCTTGTTGTGCCTGATAATGCGGTAAAACCACAGCAGGTACGCAATATGGGGCTTAGTGCTGACTATAGGGCAGACACTAAGGAAGAAAGATATTCTATTGAAACACAGTTAGACAATTTAATGAAAAATATATCATTTAAAAAGAGCTTCATTAGCTGGAATTCCAGAATTGAGCTGGCTGAAAGCAGTGTCGGGCTTGGAGCATTAGTTACATTTATTGCCTTATATTTAGGAATTATATTCCTTATAAGCAGTGCAGCAATTCTTGCGTTGAGAGAATTGTCAGACAGTGCAGACAATAAGGAACGATATGGAATGTTAAGGAAGCTTGGAGTTGATGAGAGAATGATTGATATGGCGCTTTTTAAGCAGATTGGAATATTCTTCGCATTTCCGCTGATTCTCGCACTTATACATTCTGTGTTTGGAATTAAATTTATTAACATAATTCTTGCAACTATGGGAATGAGTTCAATGGCAGCATCTATCGGGCTTACGCTCGCATTCGTTGCAGTTATTTATGGTGGATATTTCCTTATAACTTATCTGTGCAGCAGAAGCATTATAAGACCTGTAAGATAAGTTTTTCATTATTTCATTGTTTTTTTAATATGTTTCTGTTATAATCTTCACATAGAAGTTGTTCGTGAACAACATGGAGGAATTTAATATGGAAACTAATATTTTGATAGAGAGTGGAACTAATGAGTTAGAGGTTCTTGAATTCACAATAGGGAATAATCATTATGGTATTAATGTTGCCAAGATTAAAGAGATTGTGCCATATAGTCCGGTTACACCGGTTCCGAATGCACATCCTAGTGTAGAAGGAATATTCATGCCAAGAGATTTAATGATAACAGTTGTAGACCTTGCTAAGGTTATTAAAAGTGCTCCTTCAGGAGATATTTCGAAGGATATGTTTATTATAACTAATTTCAACAAATTGAATGTCGCTTTTCATGTACATACAGTTGTTGGAATCCACAGAGTATCATGGGCTGATATTATTACTCCAGATACAACAATAAGTACTGCTGACAACGGAATTGCCACAGGAATTGTTAAGATTAACGGTCAGCTTATTATTATTCTTGACTTTGAGCGTATTGTATCAGATATAAGTCCGGAGACAGGTCTTAAGACTTCTGATATTCTCAAGCTTGAAGGCAGACCAAGAAGTGAAGCACATATTGTCATAGCAGAGGATTCACCTCTTCTTATTAAGCTGATATCTGATTCACTTGTTAAATCAGGTTATGATAATCTTACATTATGTCATAATGGTCAGGAAGCATGGGATTTTATATCAGATGCTAAGGCAGGAAAAGTACCACTTGATATAGATTGTGTTATCACTGATCTGGAGATGCCGCTTATGGATGGTCACAGACTTACAAAGCTTATTAAGTCTGATGACAAGTTAAAGAATATTCCGGTTGTTATATTCTCATCACTTATTAATGAACAGATGAGAGCAAAGGGAGAATTACTTGGTGCAGATGTCCAGTTGTCAAAGCCGGAAATCGGACTGCTTGTATCAGAAATCGATAAATTACTCAGATAATTTTCTTCATTTTACACTTCCTCTTATGGGACGCCGCCTGACATGGGCGGCGTCCTTTTTTGCGCGGGCAGCGATGAGAGAACCTCGAGGAGCGCCCACATGCAAAATACTGAAGCGATGACAACATTCAAAAAAGATGTTATAATCACATGGTTATGAAATGGAGGTACTTATGATTTATAATGATTTAATTGATGATATAAAGAGCGCTGATTATGTACTTTTTGGCCTGGGGAAAGAAATATATTCTTCTGATGATACAGAAATATATGACAATCTGAAAAAGCTGTTTGCATCTATGGAACATGTGAATTACTTTATTGTGTCTACTGATAAAGCCGGTACGATCAGGAATTGTGGACTTAATGAAAGAAGAATTGTCTGTCCGGTCAATGAAAATAATGCTGAAGAAGAGGAGAAACAGTGGGATTTCTACAATAAATGGCTGTCATCCTCACTTGCAAAGAAGCTGGTTATTGTGGAACTGGGAGAAGATTTTTCTAACCCTAATGTTATAAGATGGCCATTTGAAAGAATTGTGATGATTAATCAGAAGGCTAAGATGTATCGTGTTCACAGTACATTTTACCAGATTCCTAAGGAAATCGGGGACAGGGCATGTGCTTTTGAGATGAATGGAGCACAGTTTATAAAAGAACTTGTAAAATGTTGTTAATAATCAATATTTATGATAATATTTTAGTATATTTTGATTGGATGGGAGGTAAGAATTTTGGCTGATAATGAACAGCAGGATGATTATCTTAGTAATATGCTTAATGCGCTGAATGAAAAGGAACAGGAGAGCCAGTCTTATAATGATCCAGAGACAATTGCAAGGCAGGCTAAAGAGAAACTTGAGGCTGAGAATGCTGTTAAAGAGGCTAATGAGCCAGAGCGTGAAGCTGATGCAGACGCTAAGTTAGAGGCGCTTCTTGATAATACTCCGCTAGAAGAGGCAGCGGGGGCAAAGTTGACATCAGATGATAATTCAGAACTTTCAGATGACGATATGAAAAGACTTATGAATATGAATCTTGATGATATTATTGATGATGTTAAGTCAGACAGTGCGTCTATAGATGATCTGTTTGGAAGTTCTCCTGATAAAGAAACAGAACATAATGGAAAAAGTGCTGATACTCAGGCACAGACGATTAGTGCAGATGATAAGAAAAAGTTAAAACCACAGAAAGAAGGTTTTTTCAAGAAGATTAAGAAAGTGTTCTTTGACAGTCTTGAGGATGATACAGAAACTGCAGAGAGTGCATCAGAAGCTGTTGGAGAGAAAGAAAGTATAGAAGAGAATGTAGTAAAAGATTCGTCTGATAAAGGAAAAACTTCATCTGGAAATGAACCTAAAGATGAGAATGAGCAGATTATAGAAGATGTGTTCGGAAACAAGAGTACGCTTGATGAGTCACAGGTTCCTAAGAAAGGCTTTTTTGCAAGACTTAAGTACAGGCTTGAACAGATGAAAGCAAAGCACATTGAAGAGGAGAAGGCTGAGGAAGAAGCCGAAAGACTTGAAGAAGAAGAAAAGCAGAAGAATAAGGAATTAAAGAAAGCTGCAGCAGCAGAGAAGAAAGAACAAAAGAAGCAGGCAGGAGAGGCTAAGAAAGCACAGAAGGCTAATAAACCTAAGAAGGTAAAGCCTAAGAAGGTAAAGAAACCGAAAGAACCACCTAAACCGCAGGATATTCTTAAGATAAAGCCTGTTTCAATTGTTATGCTTGTATTATTTGTAGCAGGTGTTTCGGTACTTATAAGTGTTTTAAGTTCAGGCTTTTATTATAACAACAGTGTTTCTCAGGCTAAAGATTATTACAGCAATGAGCAGTATGAGAAGGCATATGATAAGTTAAGTGGAATAAAGCTTAATGGCAGTGACAAGACTCTTTATAAGCAGGCTTCAACAATTATGTATGTTCAGAAACAATATGATTCATATGAGAATTATATGAAGCTTAACATGAAGACAGAAGCACTTGACAGTCTTATTAAGGGAGTGAACAGATATAATAGTCTTCGTCCGCAGGCACAGGAGTTAGGCATTGATAATAAGTTTACTGCTGTATATAAGCAGATAGTATTGGCTTTACAGGATACATTTAAGATATCTGAAACAGAAGCAATAGGATTATCATCAATGTCAGATACAGATTTTACTAATTATTATTACAGAATAGAAGAATACGGAAAGGCAGTACAATGATAGCAATTATCGATTATGACGCAGGTAACTTAAAGAGTGTTGAAAAGGCTCTGGTATCATTAGGAGAGGAAGTTTTAGTCTCAAGAGATTCAAGTGCAATCTTACAGGCTGATAAGGTTATTCTTCCGGGAGTTGGTTCATTTGGTGATGCAATGAACAATCTTGATAAGTTCGGACTAGTTGATACTATTAAGAAGGTGACAGGTAATGGAACCCCATTCCTTGGAATATGTTTGGGATTACAGCTTTTATTTAAGGAAAGTGATGAGACTCCGGGAGCAGAGGGTCTTGATATTCTTCCGGGAAAGATATTAAAGATTCCTGCTAAGGATGGTTTCAAGATTCCACATATGGGATGGAATTCTCTTGATATTAAGCCTGAAGCGAGACTTTTTAAGGGACTTGAAGGTAATCCATATGTGTATTTTGTACATTCTTATTATCTTAAGGCAGCAGATGAGGGAATTGTGGCAGCAACTACGGAGTATACTACACATATTCATGCTTCGGTTGAAAGCGGCAATGTGTTTGCATGCCAGTTCCATCCGGAAAAGAGCAGTGATGTAGGACTTAAGATATTAAAGAATTTTGCGTCATTATAATTGCTAAAAGGAGTTGCTGATGTTTACTAAAAGAATTATACCATGCCTTGACTGCAAGGATGGAAGAGTTGTCAAAGGAACTAATTTTGTTGATTTAAGAGATGCAGGGGATCCTGTAGAGGTTGCATCAATGTACGATAAATCAGGTGCAGACGAACTTGTATTTCTTGATATTACAGCTTCAAGTGATGGAAGAAACACAACTGTTGATCTTGTAAGAAGAGTGGCAGAAAGAGTGTTTATTCCGTTTACTGTAGGCGGTGGAATACGAAGCACAGATGATTTTAAGGTACTTTTAAGAGAAGGGGCTGATAAGATATCAATTAATTCGGCAGCTATTATGAATCCGCAGCTCATATCTGATGCAGCTGATAAGTTTGGAAGCCAGTGTGTTGTAGTTGCAATTGACGCAAAGAGGAATAGTGATGGTCATTGGAGCATATATAAGAATGGCGGAAGAGTTGATATGCATATGGATGCTGTAGAATGGGCTATGAAGGCAGAAAAGCTCGGTGCAGGAGAGATTCTTCTTACAAGTATGGATTGTGACGGAACGAAAGCCGGATATGATATTGAGCTTACTAATACAATTGCGTCAAATGTATCAATACCTGTAATTGCTTCAGGTGGTGCAGGCGGTAAAGAACATTTTCTTGATGCATTTACTAAGGGAAAAGCAGATGCAGCACTTGCTGCTTCGCTATTCCATTATAAGGAACTTGATATTATGGAGCTTAAGAAATACCTTGCAGATAATGGTATTCCTATGCGTATGTAGGAGGATATGGATATGTCGATGATAGATAATGACTGGCTTCCTGCTATTAAGGAGGAATATTCCAAGCCATATTACAAGGAATTATTTACGTTTGTTAAGGATGAATACAGCAAATATGTTGTATATCCCCCGGCAGATGATATATTTAATGCGTTTCATTTTACACCACTTAGTAAGGTTAAGGTACTGATACTTGGTCAGGATCCTTATCATAATCACGGGCAGGCACATGGATTGTGCTTCTCGGTGCAAAAGGGCGTGGAGATTCCACCTTCACTGGTGAATATTTATAAGGAGCTTCATGATGATCTTGGATGTACGATCCCGGATCATGGCTGTCTTACAAAGTGGGCAGAGCAGGGAGTGCTGATGTTGAATACTGTTCTGACGGTGCGTGCCCATCAGGCCAATTCTCACAGAGGGATCGGTTGGGAAGAATTTACAGATGCTGCGATCATGGCACTGAACAGCCAGGATCGTCCGATCGTCTTTATTTTATGGGGAGCACCGGCACAGAGGAAGAAGCGGATGCTGAACAATCAGAAGCATCTCATACTGGAGGCTCCCCATCAAACAGGGCCTTATGCATACCTATGATTTATTGGAAGCAGACCATTCAGTCAGACGAATGCATTTCTTGAAAAGAACGGGATCGAGCCGATCGACTGGCAGATTGACTGAACCGGGGAAGAGAGTAAAATCAGGCAGTTCCGAGTGGAAACTGCCTGATTTTTTAAGAAAGCTGCTGTATTTTGGAGATAAGAAGCCGTCCAACAGCACTGGCAAGCTGAGCAGGACGCTCGATGCGGGTAAAATCTTTTCCAAAGATTTCACGGGCAGCTTTCGTATCTCCGAAATTTCCATTTAAGATGGCCATGACCTGGATGCCATCTTTTTTTAATGCCCGGACTTCTGTGGCAACATCTTTGACAGCAGCATTGCCGGAGTAGTCACGGCTCAGAGCAAATCCATGTTCCAGACTGGCGGGAATCTTCCGGTCATCATTGGGACTTGCATCTGTAAAAATGATGGCAATCCGGTTTGGGGCAGCAGGCTCTTCCTCCATCAATTGATGGATCGCACGCAGGGCAAGTCCGTCACGATTCCACCCGGCAGCAAAATATCGGAATAGATTCGTGTTTTTATCGGTTTCATTATAGTGGATAAAGCGATGGATCACAGTATAGCTGCGAAGGCTGGAAAAAGAAGTGACCTGCACTGGAATCCGGCACTTTTGGAGACTTTGTGCGATGACATAACTCTGTGCTGCGAGAGTTTCCTGATAATCCATGCAGGAGGCGGAGGCATCCAGTACAAGATCTACGGAAAAGGAAGGCTGTTCTTCCTCCATCTTTGTATAAAAGATCCGGTCGTCATGAAGAAACAGTCCCCGCCAGATCTCGGATGTGGCAAGCTGGCCGCTCCGTCCACGGATCGGAAGTGGTACAGGAG
>OGMH01000494.1_pt1 | contig 21638 bp, 29 predicted proteins | sample 1573191 | NCBI WGS metagenome assembly OGMH01 (sample SAMEA2581978, study PRJEB24529) | metagenome | biome: Human gut stool | place: China | collected 2011 | reverse complement strand
TATCTTATAAGACAAAACAATTTGCATAAAATAATTGACTTGTACAGGATGTGAACTGGGGTGATCATTTGGGAAGATTTTAATTCTATCATTTGAGGATGGAGAAGAGCATATTTTCAATCGTCTTTTGTCATATGTTAATGAAGAAATAGAAGTTCTGAAACATAATGACTTCTGTAAAGAAAAACTTCATTTTGAAGGACTTTGTATTGACAAGTTTAAGCGGATTGTGGTTCGTGACGGAAATGAGATTGAACTTACATATACAGAATTTGAAATGTTATTGTTGTTGGCTCAAAATGCTTGAATAGTATTCAGCAAAGAGCAGATATATAATAGCGTTTGGAAAGAGCCATATTTCGGTGATTACAACATTGTCATGAGCCATATTCGTAACATACGGGAAAAGATAGAGGATAATCCAAGCAAGCCAATCTACATACAGACGGTATGGGGTGTCGGTTATAAATTTAATGAAAAGCTAAAATGTGCAGGTATAGCAGAGAGTTTGTAATATCTGTTTTTAGTAGTGTTGCTAATGTGGAATGCATTGATAAGAATAGAACTTTATGCGGATTTTAAATCTCCATTACGTAAAAAAGTTCACTTTACGGTAATTTTACGGATAAGGGTATAATATTAAAATAGAAAGCTGTAAAATTCAACGTGGAATTTTACAGCTTTCTTGCGTATAATATATATGTAAATGAAGAAGCTATATCAAGGAAAGAAAGTTGATTTTGTGCCGAATATATTACCTGTATCAGATTTAAGAAATTATAATGAAGTGTTGAAAAATTGTCAGGTTGGAGAACCCGTGTTTTTGACGAAAAATGGCAGAGGCAAGTTTGTGGTTATGGATATTGAGGACTATGAGCGTGAAAAGGCGGAGAAAAAGCTGTTGATGAAGCTACAGGAAGCAGAAGAAGCCGTTAAGGATGAAAGTGCCTGGATGAGTTTGGATGAACTGAAGAAATCTGTCGGGGTATAGCCTATGATGAAATTGCGGATTAACCCTATTGTGGCAGAGGACTTGAAGAACATTAAAGAGTATATTGCGGAAGACAATGAAGAAATGGCAGTAAAGACCATTCAGGAGATATATGCTCGAATTGAGAATATACAGCAATTTCCGTATATGAGAGCTGATCTTGCTAAGAGGGTCAGCTTCCGGACGGATTATAAATATGTGATTTGTGGGAATTATGTTGTGCTGTATAAGATTGGAAAAGAGTATGTGGGGGTTTACCGGATTGTGAATCGGTATCAGGATATTACGCAGGTATTTAGATGAAAATAGAGTATACCGTGTAGAGCACTTGAGAAAAATAATACTAAAGAGAGGGATAAAAGCAATGGATGATGAAATGGAATTAGATTTTTCTTTTGATAATGATGCCTCTGCATCATCTTTTGGATGGAATTTTCAAGTAAATGCAGGTATTTTTCTTTTTTTACATTATATAAAAGAAGCAAAAGCAATCAAAGTAGAGTCTAAGTATGAAGACATAGAAATCACATTAAAAGATTGCAAAAAGGTTTTTGCGCAGGCAAAATCTTCACAAGATGAATGCTCTGTAGGAAGTGCTAAAGGAAAATTTAAGGATGCAATAATTTCATTATCGAAAATCCCAATGCAGGACGGCAATATTCTTATTTATATATCAAATATTAGGGAACCAATAAAAGGAGGAGATAAATTTTTTGAGAATAAAGTAGTTTCATATGATGAATGTTTAACAGGCATAAAAGCGAATATAGAAAAGAGCGTTGATGAAATAGTTAAGCGTTTAGATAAAAAAATACAGAGTAAGTCAACAACAGAACAGCAAAAGAAAAAGTATCAATATATATTAGCTAATGTGAAAAAATTATCGCTGGACAAATTGTGTATTTGCTCTATTTATCCATATTATGGGATTGAAAAAAATAGATATTCTGAGATCAAGACAAAGATAATTGAGGTGCTTGTTAATGATATACATATAGGCACAGATGATGCGATTGGTATAGCGCAGAAATTGCTTGAACATTGGCAATTGGAATTAGAACATAATTCGACAATTAAAGATAATACATTGAAAAAAAATATTACAAAAGAGGAATTTATATGGCCAATTGCTGTTTATTTATCTGAGATTGATGGAGTGGATATTGATGATTGCTTAACATATGTAGCCGATAATTCTATAAAAAAAGAGGCTTATGCATATATGCAGTCACCTGTGAATATATATCATGAACGATTTCCGTTTGTGAATTCCGTTTTAAGAGATTATGAGGAATACAAAAGAAATGCTATCAGAAATTTATCGGAACCAATTGAGAAAAGTTATATAAAGAATATGTATAAAAAGTTTGTGACAGAATTTGAGGATATTGAGGATGAACAAGTAAAAGAGTACGTACTAAAAACTAATATATATAAAATAATTATGAATAATAGAAGAATAGAAAAAATCAGCAGGGAGGTGAATGCATGATTATAAAATCATTTTATATAAAAGAAAAATTTGTGGAAAACATAGATACATTTTCTGGAAAGAGGAATTTAATATATTCTAAAAGTAATTCAAAGGGGAAATCTACATATCTAAGATTGCTATTTTATGCACTGGGCTATTCTATACCTCAAATGAAAGATATTAAATATTCTGATATTGTTACTGAACTGTATTTTGAAGAGAAAGGAGTAGAGTTTTGTGCAACAAGAGAGGAAAATTTATTTTGGGTGGAAAATTTTACTAATCAAGAGGTGATATATTATTCATTACCAAGTGAGCAAGAGGCATTTTTAGCATATATTTTCAATTATGATAACATTAAAGTTTTAAAAAATTTATTGGGAATAATTTATGTTGATCAAGATAAAGGATGGTCTTTATTAAATAGAGGAAAAGTTATTGGAAGAATTGGTTTTTCTATAGAAGAACTACTGGCAGGATTAAACAATGTAGACTGTGATGAACTGTTAGCAGAGAAATCTAGATTGCAGTCAGAAAAGAAGAAATATACGGCACTATTAAACATACAGGAATTGAGTGATGAAGTATATGAAAAGAATGGTGAAATTTTCATTTCTGATATAGAAAAAGAATTGCAAAATAAAATTTCTCTATGTAATTTAAAAATAGCGCATATGAAAACTTCTTTGCTGGAAATTGAAGAAGTATTAAAGGAAGATAAGGCATTTTATAGTTATATTGACACCATGAAACTTGAGGTTCAGCAGGATGGAGTAATTATTCCTGTTAATCGAAATACAATAAGAAATGCTAAATCTAATTTAGAGTTTTTAAAGGCACGAAGAGCAATTTTATTAACAGGTATTGAAAAACTCAATAGAGAAAAAAGTAGTTTACAGGACAAGTTACAAGATTATTTGGGAAAAAACACGCCAATAACAGCGTTAATGGGACCATCGGCAGATATAATAATTAATAAACAACTTGCAACCGTCTCCGTTGATCAAACAGTTGTGGAGGGACTTCTTGAAGAAGTAACTAATAGATTAAAAGAAGTTAATAAACTTTTGAAGTTTAAAATAAAGAATAATAATCCTTACATAGATGATATTTATAATTATGTATTAAAGTATGCCAAGATTTTGAAAATTGATGATAAAATGACAAATAAGGCCGATTATATTTTCACGGATGATTTAAAATCTATGTCTGGTGCAATATTACAGAAAATGGTGTTTGCTTTTAAAGTTGCATTTCTAAAAGTTATAGAAAAAGAAATGCATACAAAATTGTTCATGGTTCTTGATTCGCCTAAGGGGAAAGAGTTAGATGATGATAATTCAAAATTGATAGATAAGATTATTTCTGATGAATTGGAAGAAAATCAGGTTCTAATTGCAAGTATTTATGAATTTACTTCGGAGAAGAAAATTACTTTGGAAAATAGGGCAATAGAGGGAAGAAATAAATAAGCTATAGTAATGCAGGTCTGTTTTCAAGGGCGTTTGTATTGAATCTATCCCCTAAAATGATATAATATAAATGAAAGTATGGGTGATTATATGGAGTGTATTTATACAATTGGATTTACAAAGAAGAGCGCAAAAAAATTTTTTGGATTACTTAAAGAGAATCAAATTGAATTACTGTTGGATGTAAGACTAAATAATACATCTCAGCTAGCGGGGTTTTCAAAGTATCCTGACATAGAATTTTTCTTGAATGAAATATGCCAAATAAGTTACATTAGTGATACACATTTTGCTCCGGAAGAATGGTTACTAAAAGAATATAAGAGTAAGAAAATAGATTGGAATCAATATGTAAAGTTTTTTGACAAAATAATGGATGAGAGAGACATAACTAATTATATAAAACATAATTATACCGTTTATCAGGATAATCGAATTTGTTTATTATGTAGTGAGGAAAAAGCAGAAAATTGTCATAGATATCTTGTCGCTCAAAAGTTTGTTGAAGTATTTAATTGTAAGATTATTAACTTGTAAAGGAGAAGTATGAAGAAGAACATTATTATTTTGACTAAATCAATCAAGCACGGAGGCTTCTGCGTGGCTGGAATTGATACAGATAATGGAGAATGGATCAGACTTATATCAAGTGATGCTAATAGTGAACATGCCGTTCCATATCAAGATATGGTATGTGAGGATGGAAACGAAGTTGAGGTACTAGATTTGGTTGAGGTGGATATAATAAGTGCATGTCCTTCGAGAGTTCAACCCGAAAACTATCTGTATAATGAAAATGTTAAGTGGAAAAGAATTAGAACAAGCAATATTAATGAAGTAATTGATATACATGGAATAGATAATCCGCAATATGTATTTGGAAATTCGGATGCAAAGCTTACGGATGACAACATCCATTTGGCTAGGAGATCTCTACTATTGCTTGAGGTAGAAAATCCAACGTATTTTATAAAAACTTTTCCAAATGGTAAAAAAGTGCAGTTGAATTTTACATATAATGGTTATATGTATAGATATTTAAAGGTTACACAGCAAGATATATATAATTATTATATGAACCAACCAGATGGAATATATAATGCTGATACAAATTTATTTGTGTTCAGCTTAACGGATAAGTATGAACTTTCTGGAAAATATTATAAAGTTATGGCACAAGCACTATGATTTATTTGCAGAAGGGGAAGATATGAATAATATTTTATTTACGATTGGTCACTCTCAACATGAAATCTCTTATTTTATAGAGTCTTTAAGAAAGTATGAAATAAACTATATTTTGGATGTTAGAAGTACACCCTATTCACAGTTTGCAGCACAATACAACAAGAATAGTATAAAGGTAATGTTGAATGAAGTGGGCATAAATTATGTTTTTATGGGAAAGTATTTTGGTGCAAGACAGGAAGATGATTCTTTATATGCAAAAGAAGGATATTTAGATTTTCAAAAGACTGCACAAAGTACAAATTTTAAGGCTGGGGTTGCCAATGTATTAAAGGGTATTGGTGCTGGAAATAGAATTGCACTTATGTGTACAGAAAAAGATCCAATAGAATGTCATAGGGCAATTTTAGTAGGAAAAGCATTTTGGGATATAGGGGTTGATGTTGAACACATTATGCCAGATGCGAGTTTGCAGAGTCAAGATTTTTTGAATGAAAGATTAATGAATTTGTATTATCCAGACAGAGCACAAATAAATTTATTTAGTGAAAATAATTTGTCGGAGGAGGAGTGCTTAAGACTATCATATATGAAACAAAACCAGAAAATTGGGTATCACAAAGATGAGGGGTGGACAAAAAAGAGTGAGGAGAAAAAAAGCATTGCTATTTGAAATGTGTAATAATACGAGCGTTGAAGTTGTGTGTTACCAAAAGTTTTTACGTATAGCTCATTATCCTCTCTAAAATAGGTCTTAATCGAAATTGTCCGACAATCACTCTATACACGTGATATACAAACGACCTCAAAACCCCGGTAAATCTGCGGACACCTTAGAAGCTGCTATGTTAGCACAGGGTGTTTGCTAATCTTCGATTTGCAGCTAGTTCCCGATTAACAGCAAATTTTCAATTAATTTTATATCAGAAATTTACAAAAAGTCCTATAGGCTGATTGGCTTATAGGACTTTTTTCTATTTTTATATTGACAGTTTTATGGAACATGATACTTTTGAGAGTAGGACAATAATTTTAGAAGGACAGGGAGTGGAACGAATATGAACAGACAGACATATCTTGCCCCGGGCGCACATGTCGTCGGGGATGTAACATTAGGGGAGAACGTTGGAATCTGGTATAATGCAGTGGTGCGTGGCGATACGGGAAGCATTTTTATCGATGACAATTCCAATGTGCAGGATAACAGCACACTGCATACGGATGAAGGACATTCCATCCACATCGGAAAAGGTGTGTCCATCGGACATAATGCGGTAGTCCATGGTTGTACGGTTGGAGATAATACCGTTGTGGGAATGGGAAGCATTATACTGAGCGGTGCAGTCGTCGGAAAGAACTGCATCATCGGAGCTGGTGCACTTGTCACCGGGAAAATGGTCATCCCGGATAATTCCATGGCATTCGGAAATCCGGCAAAAGTAGTACGCCAGCTAACGGCAGAGGAAGTGGAAGATAACCGGCATAATGCACAGCATTATGTTGATCTGATTTTTAGAAAACATACTGCACAGCAATGATCGCAGCACCGAGGATCACTAAGATCACACCAGTCGCCTGATTTAACAATTTTGCCGGTGCTTTATTCGCAAGAACAGCGGCAACTCTGGCAAAAATCAGAGTGCTGACTATGCAGAGAATAAGGACAACCAAATCAGGAGTGCCTCCGATCGCAAAATGGCTGAGTGCTCCAGTCAGGGCGGTGAAAGTCATAATGAAAACACTGGTTCCGACTGCCGTTTTCAATTCGTAGCCCAGAACGGATGTCAGGATCAAAAGCATCATCATTCCGCCTCCGGCACCGACAAAGCCGCAGATGCATCCGATGACAGTTCCGCAGATGATGGATTGGATGATCCGTTTTTTGGGATCGGTGGCAGCCATCGTTTCTTTTGTTGTCATAACGGGTTTTACGATGAACTTAATGCCGAGTAACATCGTCATAAATGTGGAAAAACCGCCCATGGTTGTGCTTGGGATAAAGCTTGCCAGATAACTTGCGATAAAGGTAAAGATCATGACGGTGAACATCATCACAAGTCCGTTTTTGATATCAAGATTCTTATTTTTACCATAAGTATAAGCGGAAACTGCGCTCGCAAGGACATCGCTGGCAAGTGCGATTCCAATTGCCTGGTAGGCGTCCATATGCAAAAAAGCAATAAGCATCGGGCTGATCACAGCCGCTGCGCTCATTCCGGCAAAGCCGGTGCCAAGTCCTGCTCCAAGTCCGGCGAGCAGACATACGATAAATGTTATCATAATTTTACAACTCCTTTTCTAATTTGATCACCTGATTGCGGATTTTTTCTGATAATTCCTGGTAAAGTTTTAATTCTGTGTCCGTCAGTCCGGCAGTGACAGAGGTGAAAAAATGCGTCTGCATTTCTCGACCATCAGCTATAATAGGCTGGCATTTTTCCGTGAGGCATAACCGTTGGATCCTTCGGTCATGAATGTCATTTTTTCTGATCAGATAGCCGCTTTGGACGAGCCGTTCCGTTGTTACCGAGACAATGCCTTTTTTGATTCCACGGATTTCACAGACATCCTTTGCGGTGTTATACATTGGGTTGTTAGCGATAAATAAAATCAAATCCAGATCGCTCTGGTTTAGCTGGTACTTCTTACAGAGAGGTGTGCAAAAAGATTCGTATACATGCATGATTTTTTTATTTGCAGTTAATAATTCAGAAGGAAACATAGACTGATACACTCCTACGAAAAATTGATTTACTTTTGGTTATTATTTACAATAAGTCTAAAATTAGACCTTTTAAAAATAGATTATACAAAAAGAACAAATTTGTCAAGGAATAAAAAATTCATATTCTTTTCACTGGTGTGTATAAGTACTTGATGATACAATGAGTGCAAGTGAGAAGAACGCATTCATGCGTTCGGCGAGCGACGAATGTTGATCATGAAGCTTTGCTTCATGATATAATGAGTGCAAGAGAGAAGAACAGGAGAGGGTGCAAAAGATGAATATATTATTTTTTCTGACACCAAAAGAAGAGGTGGCACATGTGGAGGAGGATGATACTTTACGACAGGTCGTAGAAAAGTTAGAGTATCACGGTTACAGTGCGATTCCACTGCTGGCGCTTGATGGAAAATATATCGGTACGATCACGGAGGGGGATCTGCTGTGGGAGATGAAGGAAAAAGATTTTCCGGATGTCCATCGCATGGAAAAAATCCAAATTACAGATGTAAAGAGGCGAAGAGACAACGAGGCAGTAAAAATCTCGGAATCCATGGAAGATTTATTTGAGAAGATCACGAACCAGAACTTTGTTCCTGTAGTAGATGACAATGGCATTTTTATTGGAATTGTCACACGTAAAGATGTACTGCTCTATCTGGCGGGAAAACTCAGAAATCATTGAAAAGGAACGATTAAAAATGTCTGAGAAGAAGCAACGAGAACTAAGAGTCAGATGCCTTGTGTTAGATCACGATGACACGGTTGTAAAAAGTACACCGGAGATTAATTTCCCGGCATTTTTGCGGTCACTGAAAGATCTGCGTGGCACGACTATGAGCTATGAACAGTTTGTGGAGTATAATTTTGATCCGGGATTTTATGAGATGTGCGCGGACATTTTGCACTATACGCCGGAGGAGATCAGGTATCAGGAGGCAGAGTGGGAACGTGCGGCGGCAGTGACAATCCCGGCTGTCTATGAGGGTTTGCCGGAGATACTGCATACTTACATGGAAAATGGTGGCAAAATCTGTGTGTCTTCCCATTCCATGCGAAAGACGATTTTGAGAGATTACGAGGCGGCAGGACTGCCGACGCCGGAACTTATTTTCGACTGGGCATGTCCGGAGGGGAAAAGAAAGCCGCATCCCTATGCATTGCAGGAAACCATGCGTATTCTGAATTTAAAGCCGGAGGAACTTCTCATGGTGGATGATTTAAAACCCGGCTATGACATGGCAAAAGCGTGTGGCGTTCCATTTGCCTGTGCTGGCTGGTCGGATAACCAGATTCCGGTCGTGCGGGAGTATATGCAAAAATACTGTGATTACTATCTTAAGACGACAGCAGAATTAGAGAAGATCTTATATAAGGATTAATAAAAGCAGGGGATGCCCTGCTTTTACATTTAAGAAATGATTCTGACACCAATTTCCGTCACATAATCTTCAATCGATTCTGCCATCAGATTATTGACGGCATATGTTTCTAAAAAAATGTGATCTATTTTTATCTGCCTACATCTGGCATATTCCAGCAGTCGTTCATACGCGGCCCCGATCGTATTCCAATGGCCTTTATGGTAGCCCGTCAGATATTCACCGGCTTTGAGTATCTGATAGTCCATACCTTTTGGCTTTTTAAATGGAAGGATGACCGCATTTGTGTAATTGTCATAAACACCGGACAGAATATCGTTCTCATTCTGGATATAGCCGATCTCATAATCCATCTGATAATTTCTGCGCTCGAATTCAGTGATAAATTCATTCGTCTTTTTCAGGATTCCTGCATCCGTTTCATCTCGGATTTCCTCATAAATATAGTAGCGGTTCGGAAATTGCTTTCGGAAAACGTGCTCAAAGTCAATGCTCCAGATTCCCTTCATTTTTTCTTTTCTGCCACGGATAAACTGTTGCTGGTATTTTAATCGTTTGATCTGTTCTGTGATTTTTTTATCCTCTTTTTCAAAAAGTTCCATCAGGCTTTCCGGGCTTCGATGATCCATAAATTCTTTGATTTCATTTAACGGCATGCCCATCTCTTTCAAAATGATAATTGTGTCAAATACTTCCATCTGGTAAATGGAATAATAGCGGTAATCGTTGGTATCCACAATTTCCGGTAAAAATAAACCGATATTATCATAATGAAACAAGGTATTTTTTGTCACACCCATGCGCCTTGCAAACTCGCCTGTAGTCATGTATTTGTTGTGATCCATACGGTATCTCCTTATGTCCAGATTAACAATGATAAAGCTTAAAAAGTACTGTGTCATTGAGGATGGAAACGTTTTAAAATTTGCACTTGACTATATTGTTACCATATAGTTTATGATAGCATTTGTGCGCTGAAATGCCAATGATTATTTGGATGCGTACCATAATGATACAGATTAAGATTACTTAATATGAATAGAATTTTACGAAAGGATTTTGTATGTCACAGTCGATCAGTCAGAAATTTACACCAGTTTCATTATTAAAATTTGCACTTCCATCCATGGTTATGATGGTATTTATGTCATGTTATACCATTGTGGATGGAATTTTCATTTCAAGATATCTTGGCAGTGAGGCACTTTCTGCCGCAAATATTGTGTATCCGGTTTTCAACCTTTTACTGGCAGTCGGAATCATGTTTGCGACAGGAGGAAGTGCCGTTGTCAGTAAAAAACTCGGAGAAGGAAAAAAAGAAGAAGCCATGGAGGACTTCTCGTTTCTCACTGCAGTCGGAGTGGCTCTCAGTGTACTTTTGATGATCGCCACATTACTTTTTCATAATCAGATCAGTCTGTTTTTAGGTTCCAGTAAACGTATTTTAGATTACTGCAATGCCTACCTGATCTATCTTGTAATGTTTGCTCCGGCAAGTATGTTACAGTCCCTGTATCAGTCCTTTTTCGTCACAGCGGGGAAACCGCATCTTGGTCTGGGACTTACTGTGATCGCCGGACTTACCAATGCTTTTTTTGATTATTTTTTTCTTGCGGTCTGTGGCATGGAAATTGAAGGAGCTGCGATCGCAACCGGAATCGGACAGATGATTCCTGCCGTTGTAGGAACCGTATACTTTTTCTTTTTCAAGGGTGAATTGCATTTTGTGCCGTTCCATTTTCATGGGGCAACCTTAAAACAGTCTTGTTTTAATGGTTCTTCAGAGATGGTCAGCAATCTGGCAAATGCGATCATCACGTATTTATTCAACATTATTTTAATGCGCATTGCAGGAGAAAACGGAGTTGCTGCCATCACAATTATTTTGTATGCTCAGTTTCTGTTTAACTCGCTCTACCTTGGATTCTCCATCGGTGTTGCGCCTGTCATCGGTTTTCAGTATGGAGCGAAAAACCGTGACCAGTTGAAAAGTCTTTACAAAATATGTAATTGCTTTGTGATTGCATCCTCGGTAGTTATTGCCTTCTTCTCATGGCTTCTCTCGGATGGCATTGCATCCATTTTTGTTCCAGACCGCGGGGAAACTTATGTCATGGCATCTGAGGGGCTGCGTATTTTTGCATTGTCGTTTTTGTTCAGCGGATTTAATATTTTTTCGTCTTCGTTGTTTACAGCCTTATCCGATGGAAAAACGTCAGCCATTATTTCGTTTGGCAGAACGTGTGTATTTATTACCCTGTCACTGATGATTCTGCCAAATATTCTTGGACTTACCGGTGTCTGGCTCGCAATTCCGGTTGCGGAATTTCTGGCAGTTTTTGTGTCGGTTTATTATCAGTGGACAAAACGGAAAAAATATGGGTATCTGTGATAGGATGAAAAATTAAGAAATCTTTAAGGTTAAAGGTATAGGATTCTAACATTAAGTCATTTATAATAAAAAACATCATACAAATGTTAAAACAAGGAGGCAAAATTCTCTCCTCATCAAAGGATTCGGATTTTTCCTTCGGAAAAACAAGGAGGCTAAATCCTCTCCTCGTTCAGAGGAACTCGGATTTGCTTCGCAAACAAGGAGGATTAAGATGTTAGAATTGATTCCAGCTTCTGCAATTATCGCAATTGTGGTGATTGCACTCATTGTCATTTTTTTAGCCGTCGGCTATGTGAAGGCACCACCGGATATGGCATTTATTATTTCCGGTATTAAGAAAAAATCAAAAATCGTAATCGGAAAAGCAGCCATCCGTATTCCGTTTTTTGAACGTCTTGATAAGTTGAATCTTCGACTGATCCCAATTGATGTCAAAACCAGCAATGCAGTGCCGACAGCAGATTACATTAACATTAATGTAGACGCAACGGTTAACGTTAAAATCAGTAATGAACCTGAAAAGTTAAGACTTGCAGCAGAAAACTTCCTGAATAAGAACACAGAATACATTGCAGGTGTGGCAAGAGAAGTTCTCGAAGGTAATGTGCGTGAGATCGTAGGAAAGATGAAGCTGGAGGAGATGGTTTCGGATCGACAGAAGTTTGCAACTCTTGTAAAAGAGAATGCGGAACCTGACCTTGCAGCTATGGGACTGGATATTATCAGCTTTAACGTACAGAACTTCGTAGATGGAAATGAAGTTATCGAGAACCTGGGTATTGATAATATCGTAAAAATTAAAAAGGCAGCAGCAATTGCCAGAGCAGAAAGTGAAAGAGATATCAAAGTTGCGCAGGCAGCAGCAGACAAAGAATCCAATGATGCAGCAGTTGCGGCTCAGACGGAGATTGCAAAGAAACAGAATGAACTTGCAATCAAGCGTTCCGAGTTACAGCAGGAAGCAGATACGAAAAAAGCTATGGCAGATGCAGCTTATGAGATTCAGAAAGAGGAACAGCGTAAGACCATTGAGGTAACAACTGCCAATGCAGATATTGCAAAACAGGAACGTGAGATTGAGTTAAAACAGAAAGAGGTTGCAGTAAAAGAGCAGGCTCTTGAGGCAGAAGTTAAGAAACAGGCGGAAGCAGACAAATATGCAGCACAGCAGAAAGCTGATGCGGCTCTCTATCAGAGACAGAAAGAAGCCGAGGCAAAACAGTTTGAGGCACAGCGTCAGGCAGAAGCGAGAAAAGCACAGGCGGAAGCAGACCGTTTTGCAAAAGAGCAGGAGGCCGAAGGTATTCGTGCGGTAGGTGAAGCAGAAGCTGCAGCCATTCAGGCTAAAGGTGTTGCAGAAGCAGAAGCGATGGAGAAAAAGGCGGAAGCTTACGCAAAATATAACAAAGCAGCCGTAGCCGAGATGATGATCAAAGTGCTTCCGGATGTTGCTGCAAAGATTGCAGAGCCATTGGGTCAGATCGACAAAATTACGATTATCGGTGGCGATGGTGGCAACAATGGTGTTGAGCAGGTTGCAGGAAATGTTCCGGCAGTCATGGCAAAGCTTTTTGAGAGTATGAAAGAAGCTACCGGCATTGACCTTGCAGATATCGTAAAAGCGGATACCTATGACGCAAAAGTAAATCGCAATGTCAATGTGAGTGGAATTGATTCCGTAAACCTTGTAGTAAAAGACGAGAAAGAAAATCCAACCACTTAGTTCGTAAACCAGAGTTTAACTTATGAACTGCCGCTTGTGGGTGGTGTTACGGATTTCCGCAGGTTATGTCAATTGCATGCCAACAAAGTGTATAGAACTATAAAAAATAGAACTGTTTGTTTTCAGGAGCGCTTCCGCTTGTTGTCGCTGGCAGCGGTACTAAGAAAGTATCCATCGTGATTTCAAAATCCAATTACATTGGCTTTTGAAATCGCAATGTCTGCTTTCTAAGGACCGGCCGCTCCCAAAATCCTGAAAACAAATCAGTTCTATTTTTTATTAAGCCAAGACTGTGTGGCATGCAATATCCAGATTGTGAAAATCCGTCAATCCAGAATACGAGCGGCAGAACCCAAAGATGAAACTCCGGGAGGTGTGCCCTTTAACATCGACGAATCATAAGGCATTGAACCTCTTGAATTTTGCCGTTATCTCATAGGCACTCATCCCATAACCGTGAGTTCCATAACGTAAATTGCAGATTTTGTGGTGCGATTCATGATGTTGATTGGGCAAATATAAGCGTCCTCTCACAAGTCATTCGTAACGTAAATGAAAGAAAAACGGTACAGACAAATATGATTTCCTTTGTGAGCCATGGAGATAAGACTCTTTAGAGGCTTATCGGAATGCCTGGCGAACAGGAACATCAATACCCATGTAAGGAAGAAACAAGTGTGGGGGAAAGTGGTGCTGGAGAGAGTGGTAGAACAACAGATTTTTATGTAACACCCAATGGTGAGGTTGTTCCAGCAACTGGATATAGGTATATAGATAGTAAATATGCAGAGCAAACTATGGAATCCATGAGTGCACCAGGTTCATATTTTGGATTTGAGAAATTTAATTCGGCTAGTGCTGCTCAAGATGCATTTCAGATATCACCAGAATGGAGCAATTGTAAGCTGCGAGGAGAATTTGATACTTTGCAGGTTATTGACGAAATGTATGTACCTAAAGCATATGGTGATAAAGGACCAGGGTTAGAACCGTTTACAAGGTGTTATCCTGAATATGGAAAAGGAGGTTGTCAGCAATTTATATATAAAGGCACAATTTATTTTAAAAATGTTGACATAATAGAGGATTAATATGGATGAAAAAATGCTAATTAATAATGTTAAATATTTGGTAAATAAATATTTATATGAAAGAAATGATTTGGTGGAATTGATTATGCGGGATTCAGATAGTGTAAAGTATATATTATCAGAAATAAGTAAAGGAAAAAAGGGAGATTATGATGAAGAAGACCTCGATTTAATTAAAGATATATCATTTTATTATCTCTAATTTTGGTTATACTTTCGGACATCCAGGGAGCAAGTCTGCTCTATTAATTCCTACAACAAACTTACACTATCGTCTACACTTCGGAAATTGTATTTTTGCAATTCCGTAGTATAATGATTGTAGATATGAAAGCAGACAGAAAACAATAATTTGATGAATAGTATGGAGATAATATGAAAAGGCTAAATGATTATTTTTTTAGTATAAGTCAGAAAAAAGAAATTAGGCATCAGATGTCTCTTTGCGGGAAATTAGAAGCAATGATAGGTAACTATTTTTTATCGGGTTCAGGTATTCCTGATAATGATATTCAAATCCTATACTATGATTCAAAAGTTGGATTTTATGATTCAGTCCCTTTAGTAAAAGAAAATATTGTTGCTTATATTTTTGAGAATGAAAATTTAGCATTTGTTCGAGAAGATATGTTATCAAAGGTTAAAAAAGATACTGAGGAGTACGAGTTAGTATGTGTTCCTGTTACATCATTTGAAACGGATGAATTATACATTGATATAGAGGCAAAAATCCCCATTCTATTTGAAAATATTATTTGGATAGATGATGACTTTTTGAACGATGAAAATATTGAATTTGACTTTGAAGCATTTGATATTATAGATAGTGGTGAAATATATATTAATCCTAAACATTTTTCGGTATTGGATTTAGTTGGTGCTTTACAGAGATAGGTTAATATAAATCATACAAAAATTCCATTTTCCCCAACCGGAGGAGGTGCGCCTATGAAACTCATTGAAAAAGATACACCGGGACAGCGAATCGCTGACCTATGCAAAGATTACGGTATTTCCCAGAAAGAGCTTGCAGAGAAAATCGGTTTGTCAGAGAATGCTATCAAGGGACTTGTGACGGAAACGATTGATGTTGAGATCCTGAACCGTTTGCTGGAAAATCCAAAGTTTCCGCAGCTCCTTAATCTGATACGCATTTATTTCGAGGACTCTGTAGTATAGGGAATGATGTCACGAAATGATATGATAAATATGGCTACAATGTACTTGTCTGAAATAATGCAGCACAATCCGGCTCAAAAGGCAGAAGCAAAGTATGATATTCGTCTGCTGAACGCTCAGAAATTCGGCAAGAATGAAGCGGAAATAGAACGAATGAAGAATATCTTCATGTCTATCCCGCAAGAAATCAAGGGCGATATAGATACACAGCAAATGCCAAGCCCCGATATAAACGCTGAAATGTTCCAGAGTATTCTTGATTCTGCAACTGAAAATCCACCTGTTACACTGGACGATGTGCTTTCGCTGGTTACATCTAAAATGTCAATGGTAATAGAAGTTGATGATAATGCAAAAGAACAATTCAACGCTTTGTTTACGCAGATGGCTGAACAATTCAAAGAACAAAACTGAACTGATGAAAAGCCATACGCCACAGAAAGGAAAAAAGTAATGGATATGCAAGAAAAGATAGCGAACAAAATCACTTCCAATCCGGAAGTGTTTGAAAATTCATTTTTAATGAGATTTCCTACAGAGAAGGAGTTATCAAAAGCTAAAGACCTGTTAGGTTTTGACATTCCAAATGAATATGTTTGGTTTTTAAAAACATATGGTCATGGTGGTTTCTTTTTTGAATTTCTGGGGTATGGAATAAATGGCAATGCGATACTGGTTGAAAAGACTTTGTATGAAAGAAAATTCGGATTGCCAACAGAATTGCTTGTTATTGAGAATTGTGATGAATATGTAGTTTGCATTGATAGTTCAAACGGGAAAGTAGTATCTTGGAGCAAGTATGATAAAGATGGTGTTATTGCTGTGGCGAATGATTTTTATGAGTATTTTATGGACAGTGTAGAAAATGCGATTGCCAATTTCTGACTTTCAGAAAGGAAATGGTTTTGGTAAAAAAATGAACGAACTTAAATGGATGTATGCTTCTATAAATAGAGAGGATTTTCAAGAGAAAATAGCATTTGCAGAAAAACTTCTGGAAAAGTATGGGGCAGAATATGTAATTGATTTTGAAGGAAGAGCATTTTGGACGCTGAAAGACGACACTCATGCTTATGAAAATATACAGAAGCGTATATATAAATTGGGTGAAGAGTTCATTCGTGTGGATTGGGTATATTTTACGCAGAAGCCTTTTATAGTCTTGGAATTTGCGGATAAGATTGATGGTCCGTATGAAGATGCAGACCCATTTCCATACGATCTGGCAGACGATGAATTTGAATATGAAATCAGATTTTCATTGGGATTAGAAACAGAGTGAATTGAATTTTTTGAATCTTGACCGGGAGGTGATACTAAGTGAATTTTGATAATTTCAATACGTTGGTTGATGAATGCAGAGCAAAAAAGCCAATTCTATTTGGATTGGAACATGATAAAATATTGTATGCTGAAGAAATTGAACAATTAGAAAAAACAGTACATATAGCCCTTCCAGAAAAATATAAGGAATTCATTATGAATTATGGTGGTGGGTATTTCGGATATGCAAATATTTATTCATTGGATATAGATAGCAATTTCTACCTGCTGAAGCATAATAATCTGCCATTTGAAAAATTCATAAGAATAGCCGACAACGGCTGTGGGGATCACTATTTGTTTAGCATCGATAAGGGAAAGTGTCTTGAACCACTGTATTATTATGATCATGAATCAGGCAAGACTATTCCCACGGAGTATGAAGATGTTTTTGAATATCTGGTAAAGGTTGGACTGAAAAAGAAATTCGCCTAAATTTGGGAAATTGTGCGGGAGAATATAAATAGCGAGAAGAAGAAAAATCGGTGATGTATATGCGATTCCTTTGCCGGATGGTACATACGCTTTTGGTAGAGTGCTGTTAGAATCAAGCGTAGCATTTTACAAGCATAGAGGGCAGAACACAAATGATTTGCCACCAACAGAAGATTATGAGTTTACTGTTTGTTGTTATAAGGACTGTTTCAAGGAATGGACTTTCGTAGAAAATCGACCATTTTACAATGAAGATGAAGCAAGACCGCCTTTGTACCAAATGAAAGATATTGGAACAGAAAACTATAAAATCTATGATTATGGCAATATCAGACCTGCGACCAAAGAAGATTATGCAGGATTGGAAGTATGTGCTACTTGGGCACATATACATCTTGTAAAAAGACTGATAGGTGACGAAAGTTGGAAGAAGTATATTCCGAGGTTTTATGAGGAGTAAAAGAGGAAATTATGATTGCTGAATGGATTCGTAAAATATCCAATAACGATAATCAAATTGGCAATATTTCCAGAAAAGATGATGAATATGTTGTTCAGATAAATCTTTGGAATGGAGAAGTGTGCAATTTAAAAACTATTGGCTGTAAAAGTATATATCATCGAATTGAGCTTGTAGATGAAATCGGCGATATTGTGATGAATGATGGTCTATACAAATTTATGACAGTTGATATAGAGGAAGAAGCAGAAGCTATTTTGGAAATAGAAGCAAATGGATTGATGGAGATCGAATGAAATCCCAACAAAGAATTTGGTGAAAGCTGTATGAATAACAAATCCCACCGAACCAGTCAACGGTCAAGATGAACAGCGTATTGCATACGCTGCCGTTGACAGCTTCGTCTGTATTTGGAAAATGTAATCAAGGCGGGTAAGCCCTAAAATGGCTTCCCGCCCATTTCAATGTTGAGGACAAGTTGTCCCGAAGTTCGGTCAGATTGCGAAAGATGAGAGCTTCCATATACGCCCAGTCTGCTGACGCAACCAGTCCTGCATTTGTGGTCATCCACGACCACAAATACAGCCTGTTTTCCTGCTCTTTCAAATCCAGCAGCATGACCCGTGTGCTACAGCATTTTCACAGCAACGCAGCCAGAGCGTATAACATACTACACTTTGCCATGCAAAGTCGTGTGCCAAAAGGGGCGGTTTGCCCCCTTTGGATACCCCCATATTTTCGTGTCTGCCGATAGAAAACGGATGCCATCTCGTTCTCTATCCTTGTCCCGAAAATACAAAAACAGGCACAGCCTTCATCTTTCATGTGATGAAGTCCGTGCCTGTTTCTGTTTAGCTGTATACGATTTCGCTCAGCACAATTTCTTCTGCTCGGTTGCGGATGCTATTACATCTTCGCACCCATTCCATCTGATTGTGCGCTTTCAGTTCCTCGGTGACACCCTCGGAAACTTTCATCTGTGCGATAGTCGTATCCAGCCTTTCCTGCGCCTGCTCGTTCACATCTGCAAGACAGGACCACAGTTCGCAGGATAATATCAGCTCGCTATATCTCGCCGGATATTTCTCTTTCAGAAATTCCCTGTGCAATCGTCCAAACTTTCCGATAGGGCGATTTTCTTCCGACAATTTCAAATCTGGGATGTAATAATCCCCGACCAATACATAATCAATTCCGTTTTCTGTCTTTCTCTGTTTCAGTTCGTTCATGTTCATTACCTCCATGTTTGGTTTATGGCAAGTAATGTGTAAGCGTGAGTTTGTAGTGTGGTATCTTTAACTTTGAGAAACTCCACATTCCTACCTTGATACTGCCTGTCTGGTTACATATAATTGCTCGGCAAGAGACTGTTGGGTCATTCCCTTTTCTTCTCTCGCTCTTCTTAGTTGTTCGCCAAATTCGACCATATTAAATCTTCCTTTCATAATTAGTTCATCTGCAGATGTAACCTCAGTATCACAAATTACTAGAACAACTTCAAGCAACACCTCAATAACTCATGTTACCATTATGACGCATCCGCTAAAATCAAGCATTTATCCGATTTATCAGTTACTTCTTATAGTTCCAACGAATCTGCATTCAATAAAAAATCATATACATTCATGATTAAAATGCCCTGATCATTATAAAAAGGTTTTGGTATATCAGATGTAATTACAATCTTCTTAAATGAATCATTTATTTTCAAAAAAGGGCGGATTTCCTGTGCCATTTTTGCTTCCGTATCCAGCATATACGCTGACTGGATATAATATTTTTTAGAACCCTTATTACAGATAAAATCGACTTCCAATTGCTTTTTTACCGGTTTTGTATCCTTCCCCTTTTCAACAACAGTCAGATTGCCAACATCCACATGAAAGCCTCTCATTCTTAATTCATTGTAAATGACATTCTCCATAGAATGTGTCACTTCCAGTTGCCTGTAATGAATTCTTGAATTTCTGAGTCCCATATCCATAAAATAGTACTTCAATGGCGTACCGATATAGGATTTTCCCTTAATATCATACCTGTTCGCCTCTTCAATTAAAAAAGAATCCTCCAAATATTCAATATATTTCGTAATCGTTGTTGCTGTAATCTTCGAATTGTTTACACTTTTAAATGTCTTCTGAAGTTTGTTAGGATTCGTCAAGGCACCAATTGCGGATGCCAAAACATCAAGCAATGATTCCATTTCTCCAACGTTTCTGATTTTGTTTCGTTTCACAATATCACTGATATATGTTTCCTGAAACAGATTATCCAATAGATTCATTTTTTGCTCATCCGTTTCAGCTAATACCACCAACGGAATACCTCCATAAGTAATATATTCGTTCCATCCATCATATTTATTTCCATCATAGCAACTCATAAATTCCGAAAAGCTCAAAGGGTACATATGAACCTCATCCCCTCTACCGCCAAATTCAGTAGCTATATCTCTGGATAAAAACTTTGCATTACTTCCCGTTACAAACACATCACAATTCTTCTTATCCGCTAAACCATTAAGCACACTCACGAACTCATCCAGCAACTGCACTTCATCTAAAAGAAAGTAGTATTTTTCATTATCTTGAAGTTGTTCCTTTGCCCAAGGGTAAAAGATTTTCGGATCTCGGTATTCTATATTATCAAATAAATCAAACGCCATTTCAATGATGTGTTTTTCATCCACTCCATTTTCAAGCAGATGATTTTTAAACAGGGTTCGCAATAAATATGATTTTCCACATCTTCTTATTCCTGTTACAATTTTAATCAGACCATTTCCTTCACGCTTTATAAGTTGTTCTAAATAGTAATCTCTTTTAATTTCTTTTACCATGACATTTTCTCCCAAAAGATATTTCGGTTATTGTATCCCTAAATATCTTCTATTATACCCAGCAGCATGATACTATGCAATCTTCTAAAAGATATTTCGGTTAATATTCACCAAAATATCTTCATCTTTCAGATTTTCTACTCATTCTATTCAAATTGTTTTTGTTTAAATCGATTTGAACAAAGTGTTTCCGGATTAAATTTAGCCACAATTTTATATATGGCGATCAATTTTCTTAAAGAGATGAAAACAATATTTGCAGAATACAATCCCCAACGCAATAGCATTGATGTTTATACCAGTGCAGGCTATATGCTCCGCATTGACTGTTGGGAAGCTGAAAAAAATTTGAAAACCACACCCTGTTCAGACTGAGCATTAAATGCTCTTGCTATTGATGAGCCACTTGAATATGCAAGGCTGTATCTTAATGGGACGGTGCAGATGTGGGTAGATGCAGAAGATTCTTTTTATCTGTGATGATTAAGCTGTCACTCCCAGTATCTCAGAGAGTGACAGTTCCTTTATCTATTCGAATATAATTTGGTTTTCGAGCTTCTCTATGGAAAAATCAAAAGAGCTAATACTATAATTTTTTCCCGCAATTTGGACAATGCTTTACATTTAATGGTCTCCATGGAATCATGACACCGCATTCTGGGCATCTGTAAAATATAACTCTTACTAAAAATCCAATAATAATAATTACAATTCCCAAAATTGTACCAACATTAATTTCAGATTGAAAACATATTACTTGATGTCGGAGTTGCATACACACGCATTATATCATATTTTTTTCCGCCTGTTGAATAAGTGCTATACACCGTTTCAAAAGTTGCACCACTACGGGAGGTTTGTGTATTTTCTTCTCCTGTTAAAATATTTAGTTCATCCAAGCTTATCATCCCTGATACCTTATTCTTTCAACCAGCGTTTCCTTTTTCAGATTACTGCTTAA
>OGMH01000492.1_pt1 | contig 21699 bp, 14 predicted proteins | sample 1573191 | NCBI WGS metagenome assembly OGMH01 (sample SAMEA2581978, study PRJEB24529) | metagenome | biome: Human gut stool | place: China | collected 2011 | reverse complement strand
GGGCGAGGAAGCCGGCAAAGAAATCGGCAAAGAAATCGGGCTGGCTCTTTCACTCCAGCCACTCCAGCCCCTCCTGCCAATTTCTTCCAATTCCCCCATCCCGATTGTCCATATCACAATCACCCGGTATACTGTAACTATCCCCCGGTTTCCCCGGAGATACGTGGGCAGAAAATCAGAACAGCATGAGAGGAAACAACATGAGGACAATCGACAAAAATACCATACAATCCTATCAAGATCATATTTATACACAGGAAAAATCCCAGAATACCATCGACAAATACATCCGCGACATCCGCACCTTCACCGCCTGGCTGCAGACACAGGAACAGAAAGACATCACCAAAGAATGCGTGATCCGCTACAAAAAACATCTCGAAGCCAAATACATGCCGTCCAGCGCCAACAGCATGCTCATCGCCTTAAACGGCTTCTTCGGATACACAGGCTGGCACGACTGTTTCGTCACGATCTTCAAGACCCAGCCAAACCACATCTATGCGCAGGAAAAAGAGATGATGCGCGCCGAATACGAAAAACTCATCGCAACTGCAAAAGAGAATGGCAACCTCCGCCTTGCCATGATCATCGAGATCATCGGCAGCACCGGCATGCGAATCAGTGAACTTGCATCGGTCACGGTGGAGGCAGTGAGCACCGGAAAGATCAGCATATCCTGCAAAGGAAAACACCGCGAGATCTATCTCGTACACAAACTGAAAATGAAACTGCTCGACTACTGCAAAAAGAAAGGCATCAGAAGCGGCGCAGTCTTCATCACAAAAAACGGAAACCCGGTAGACCGCAGCAACATCTGGACAGAAATGAAAAAAAACGCCGAAAAAGCAGGCGTTGCACTGGAGAAAGCATTTCCACATAACCTCCGCCATTTCTTTGCACGCGTCTACTACAGCATACATAAAAACATCAGCCAGCTTGCAGATATCCTTGGACACAGCAGCATCAATACCACAAGGATCTACTTAGCGACCACAGAGGAAGACCATGTCAAAAAATTAGAGCGTCTGGATCTGGTCGTCTGAACGACAGAAATAAAAAGACACAACATAATGTAGATTATGTTGTGAATGCATTCAGATGAAAGTATGGTAATTATTACCAATAACTTCCGAGTATTATTTTTTTATCAAAAAATCCGATAAATGTCAATTAGTCTGATGCTAAAATTCGACAAAAAATCCCACTTTTATAAAAGAAGCACTAATATCATAGTACTTCTCTAGAATATTGTTGTCATTTTTGCACAAAAATAAGACCAGACTTCTGTAAACGCCTGATTTTTTCAGTAATTCATGGTTTTACAGCTGGAAATCATGTTTTTTTAACCATACTACATTCGTAAATAACTGCTAAAAACCAGAAAATTTATAAATCTATCCAAAATCCCGGTGAAACCGAGCAGAAGAGCCATTCCTCCACACAACATAATCTACATTATGTTGTGGAGCTTTCTTTATGCAATAAAAATTAAGGAGGAAACCTATGAGAAGGACGAAAGCAAACCGTGCATTGACATTTGTGATGGCAGCCGCACTGCTCATCGGATCGATCCACGGCGTAGGTGCAAAAGAGCAGAGCAAGGCCTATGAAGCACCGGAACTGACACTGGTGCAAGGTGCATCAGACTATGATCTGACGGAAGGAATCACGTATGACAGTGAAAAATATACCCTGTCCGTCACTGATACAGGAAACTTTGATATCAATGTGGCAGGAGATTATGAGATTTCATACGCACTGACGGAAAAGGAAAGCAGTGTAAGTGAAACTGAAAGTGTGGAGAACACAGAGAGTGCGGATATTATAGAAAGCACTGAGACGGTGTCTGGCACAGAAACAGTAGATACCACGGAAACGATAGAAAATACAGATCAGACACCGGAAGGGGATGACCAGACTTCTGGTACAGATACCGCAGATCAGGACAAGCCAGATCAGCCGGCAGATAAGGATGAAGCGGACAGTGCAAAAGACCCGACAGACAGCGGAAATGCAGGACAGCTGCAGGGAACATCCACAGGTGTCGGAGAGGCACAAGAATCAGAAAATCAGGATGATGGAAATACAGACACTGTAAAAGAAGAGTCCGCGGATACAGATACTGTAAACATTACAGAAGAGCAGACTCCGAAAGCTGCAAATGCAACACAGGAAGTAATAAACTTCAGCAGGACTGTAAAAGTAGTCGCAGCGGAAGAACCAGTGGAGACATATGCAGCAAATTATAGAGTGGCATCTTATGCAAATGTGCAGGGGAACTATACCGTAAATCTGGGAACACCGGTGTGGACAGATGAGACGCATAAGAAATTCCAATATACAAACGCAAAGATTGATACAGGCAGTGATGATATAAGCCTGATGACAATTACGTTGTCAAACGGTAAGCTGCCAGATGATATTTTAAATAATGCAACCGTAAGGGATGATTATGGAAGATCAGCAACATGGATCTTTATGGATAAAAAATCCAGTCAGGAAATAGAGAAACAGATCCAGAAAATGACATTTGATTATGTGAATGATATGAACGTTTATGTATCTATAAATGCGAATGATAATGCGGGATTTGATTCAGCTTTAGACAGCTTTAAACTGACACAGTGGTCGACAAATGGTCATTATTATTTGTTTCTTGATGAGAAAGTATCTTGGGCAAGAGCATATAATAGGGCAAAAGAATTTAAACTCGGCGGAGAGCAGGGATATTTAACCACATTAACGAGTAAGGATGAAATTACTTATCTTACAGCATTAAACAGAAAATCAATTTGGACAGCAGGAACGAGTTTGATTCTTGCAAATGGCAGTCGACTGAATGATAAATCGATTGAAAGAATCAAAAAAGGTGCTTTGAAATTTGGAAATGTAAATCATCCAGGACCTCCAAATAGCTATAATGATTTTTATTGGGCAGCAGGACCAGAAACAGGAGAAAAAATTGAATCAAGTTTATACACTTCGAATGAACCAAATGAGAGCGCGGATCCTAATGGCGTTATAGACAGTACTATATCAGATATACAGTCGCATGAATCTTGTATAATGACAATAATTGCAAATAATACCCTTAACGATATTAAGGAAGGAAATTATTATGATAATTATGCACCGGCGAGGGGAATCATTGTTGAATTCGGCGGCTACGCTGACGGCACCGACCCGGGACAGCCGGATAACACCAAAAAAGGTGAGACCAACGTACTGGTAGAACCAATGGATGCTGAGGCTGTGATAAACGGCGTGAAATACGCCCCTCTTGCCGATGCACTGGATACGGCACAGACCGGAGACACAGTCGAGATCGTAAAAGATACCGTCACAGCAGTGACAGATGGAACTCTGAAAAAAGGTGTGAAGTTAAAGAGCAAGGATGGTACATGGTTCTCCGCACCGGATGATGCGATGGATGTAACGCTTGACGTTGCAGCAGATGGAACCGTTACTCTCAAAGACGGAACACTTAATGTATCGGATAACGGAACACTGAACGTTTACAGTCCGGTAGACCATAATACTTACAAGGTGACAACCCCGGCAGGCGCATCATCGGTCGTTGTGCCAAACGGTACAGGGGATGATACACCATATCTCAAGAACCATAATACGACAGGCGCACTCACCTTAAAGATCGGGGATGTGACATACACATATACCAATCAGAGTTTTGATGCCATCACCCTGGTCTACATCCCGGATGCCATGTGCCGGAATAAACTGGTGACAAAAGCAGAAGTCCCTGCAGACAAGACAGCAGAGATCAGGTTAGACGATACAGACTCTGTCAAGACAAAAGGGACAGGAAACGCTTCGGATAAAGTGACCGTGGAGCGGAGGAGGACAGACAAAAAAGCAGATGTAAAGATCCCTTCCGGTGCAAGTGCAGACGTGTTCGGACATGAAGTGGGGGAAGCACCGGCAAATGGCGCGACTGTCAGCCAGGGCAGCACGACAAACAGTGGATATCCATCGCGTGATTATGTCACGATCCCGGTAGGTGAGAGCATCGTGATCGATGGAGTAACCTATAATGCGACCGACAGCGTACAGAGATACTATCTCGGAACATTCAATGTGGCGGTCACGACCGGGAAAAATGCAGAAATCTCCGGCGGTGCAAAACCGGCAGCCCCGGGATACTTGCAGCAGTACAAGGTAAAGATCAGTCCTAAGACACACTTTGACCTCGATAAGGACAACTTTACCGTCACAATGAAAAAAAGTGATACCGGTGCAGCAGAGACATTACCGTTTGCACAGGTATGCACAGCGGAAACAGATGGAAGCATCACAGTGACGATCCCTCAGGTGACCGGCGACATCACCATCAATGCTGCGGCAAAACGCCAGCTTACGACCTTAAATGTGGAAGGGCTCACAGCCGGCGGCGCAAAGGGAATCTTCAAGGCAGTGGATGCATCCGGCAACACCTATGAGCTGGCTGCCGATGGAAGCATCCAGATAAACAGGAATGAGGAACTGACACTTACCTTTACGCCGGATGATTTTGACGACAGATACTATTCAGACCTGACCGGGGAGAAGGGAGAGAGTTTTTCCATCCTGACAGCCCTGACGGATACGACAGATGGGAATAAGAATCTGTTTGCCACAGCGACATTCAACTGGACAGAAAAGAGCTATGAGATAACATACACGCCGACAAAAGCGGATGTGACGTTAAAAGCAGTCTTTACGCCATCCCACATCGTACATCTCCATGTGACAGGAGGAACGGCAGAAGTGACAGACAATACACTGGTCACAAAAGAGACAGGCGCATCACAGTTCCAGCATGTCATCGTGGCAGATGATAAGACGGTGGAGGTAACACTGAAAGACACGACAGCAAACGGACTGGCTCCTACAGCTTACTGGAGTGACGTGTCAGAATCACCGGAGCATGCGGGAATGGATGTGTCTGCAACGCTCCGGAATACCGGTGCAAAGACCTATACCTATACGACACAGAAAGTAAAACAGCCACAGGCACTGAACGTGACCTTTGAGCAGGGACAGACAGTGGAGGTTACGGTAAACAACGGAAAACTCTTAAATGATGATGGCGCATGGAACGAAAATTCCGGCACATACACAAGGATCGTAAAGAACAACGCTCCGCTGGTGCTCAAGATCAAACCGGATGACGGCTACGGCTTAAAGGGCATCACAGTCAATGGTTATCCGATCGACATCGAAAAAGCACTGGAAGACAGGGCACTCGAATACGACAGTGTGGCAGGCGTCTATACCCATACCACACACGGCATCTATCAGGCATGGAAGGTGACGGTCGATCTGGAAAAACAGCACCAGTTCATCTTTGAAGACCAGAACGGTGCACAGATTGCCAGTGGGGAGCGCATCACCGTCATTGACGGCGGAACGATCGCTGCGGCAGTCTTTGCAAAAATGCAGAGAGTGACAGACGGGTTAAAAGCGGACAACGAGAGCTTCTTTGTCTGGGTGGATAAGGCAAACACCGGAAAAGTCTATAATGGGACAACGGTCATCAGCAGCCAGACGGCAGATAAAGTGACGCTCATCCCGGTATACCGCACAAACGTGGTGAACGGGGCAGACGGAAGCAGCATCGCAGCGGATGATTTCGTCATCCATGTGAACGATGTCGGAAACCTGACAGCGTCTGATGCAAAGAACCGTGCCAATGTGAAGGCATATGGTGCAAACGGTGATGACATCACGGCAACCGTGACCGTAGACCAGGACAAATTAGATGAACTGACCGCAAAAGGCAAGGGCATCTATGCAGCGGCACTTACCTTCCAGGCAGGCGCAGGGGCTGCGACAAGCATCACGGTGGAAGTGACGGATGACAAACCGGCCGTCATCGGACAGACAGCCCATACGCTCACCTTTACAGGACGGCCAAAAACAGAGTACAGCGTGCGTGAACTGGACACATCCGGAAATCCGGTCGGACACACACTGAAATTCAAGACAGATGAAAATGGAAAAGGCATTGCATCCGGTCTGAAAAAAGCAACGGAATACAAGATCAGCCACAGTAATTTCGGCTCCACAGTCGGAAAGACTTCCCTTGTGGACGCAGCGGACATTGCGAAGCAGTTCGAAGAGAAAGGTGCAGGCGATACAAACAGCAACAATGCCACAGACAGCACAGAAAAAGCGGAAAACTCCAACGTGGAAGTCACAGTGGATGATAACGGCAACTACAAGGTAACTGTAAAGAAGGATATTGACCAGACGGTACAGATCCCGGACACATGGGGCGATATCAGGATCGACCTTGGCGGACATACCATCACAGGTGACAAGGCAGATGATAATAATGAGGCAAAACCGGGACTGGAATTTGTCAAGGATGCTAACAGCAACGAACATCCGGGAACGAATCTTGAGATCGTAAACGGTACGATCAAAGGTGGAGACGGTTCTGCCGCACATCCGGATGGAGCAGCCGGTATCGGAGCCAGTGGTGATACAGCAGATGCCGGAATTATCATTGGAAGCAATGCAAACGTGACCGGTGGTAATGGTGCAGATGGCACAGAAGGCAAAGATGGAGGAAATGGTGGAGCCGGTATCGATGGTAACGGCAAGATCACTCCAACGGTCAGTGGAACGGTGACTGGTGGAAACGGTGGTAAAGGCGGAGATTCCGCAACCGGTATCCCTGGCAATGGTGGAAACGGTGGAACCGGAATCAGCGCAGGCGATAAGACCATCACCATCAATCCTGGCGGAACTGTCAAAGGCGGTGATGCAGGAAACGGCGGAAACGCAACAGGAGATAACACGAACCCGGGCGGAAACGGTGGAAACGGAGGTACAGGAACCGAGACCACACAGCCGGGAAAGACCGATAATAACGGTGGAACAACATCCGGTGGAAATGGCGGAGACGGCGGAAAATCCGACATCGGAAATGGTGGAAACGGAGGTAACGGCGGAAACGGTTCCACAGGAGAAAATAATAACAACGGCGGCACAAGCAGCGGCGGCAGCGGCGGAAACGGCGGCGACTCAGACAAGGGTAACGGCGGTTCCGGCGGCAATGGAGGAAGCTCAGGTGAAACCGGTGGAACCGGCGGTGACAACACCGGAGGCAACGGTGGAAATGGCGGCGGCTCCAACAACGGCAATGGTGGAACCGGTGGAAATGGCGGCGACTCCAACAACGGAACCGGAGGAAACGGCGGAAATGGAGGAGACTCCAATAACGGAACCGGAGGAACAGGCGGAACCGGCGGCGACTCCAACAGCGGAACCGGAGGCAACGGCGGAAATGGAGGAGACTCCAACAGCGGAACCGGAGGAACAGGCGGAACCGGCGGAGACTCTGACAGCGGCAACGGTGGAACCGGAGGCGATGGTGGAAACGGCAAGGATCCGGGCAACGGCGGAAACGGCGGCGGCTCCAACAGTGGAAACAACGGCAGCTCCGGCAGTGACGGCAGCAAACCAGACAACAACGGCGGAAATAACGGCGGCAACAACAACGGCGGAAATAACGGCGGCAACAACAACGGCGGAAACAATAACGGCGGCTCCGGCAGTGGTGACAACAGCAACGGTGGAAATGGTAATGGCGGAAACGGAAGCGGCAATAACAGCGGAAACGGAAGCAATAATGGAAGCACCAGCGGTGGAAACAGCAATGGAAATGCGAACGGAACCAATACCGGTGTCACAGATGGCAAGACCAATGCCACAGATATCGCCGCAGCGGATGGAAACAATGTGTCCGGCGGAAACAAGAACAACAAACACAACAGGAACAACAGAAACAACAACGAGTCAGACCAAACGGATGGTGAGGATGTGACAGAAGGTACAGAGACCGATGCAGATACAGGTTCTGATGATACTACAGATGTCGCAGACAGCACAGAGACCGGAGCAGATGCAGACAGAAGCGGAAACACAGACGACAGCATCCCGGCAGACAGCAGTGATGCAGACGGACACATCAGCTTCGCAGACTGCGGATCCCACTGGTATCCAGTCATCCTGATCCTTGTGATCGCAGGATACACAGTCCTGCGTATCCGAAAGATCCGCGGGGAACTTGATGGAGAGTAAGACAGTAACACCAAAAGATACCAGAACGAAAAAACAATCCCGGGGATATCCACATATCCGCGGACAATAAAAAAGAAAGGCCTGACATCTAAACTTACAAACAACAAACCAAAATGATATATGTAAATTTTCCAAAATACTTACAAAACATCTGACATGAGCGGGCAGGACAGGAAAGCTCCCTGTCAGACCCATTCATGGCAGAAATACGGGGAACAGGAGGATAAGGACCATGGATCCTGAAAGAAGAAAAGCACTGCGGAAGACGCAGAAAAAATGTATCGCAGCCCAGGTGGTGATGTGTGCAGCCTATATATCAGCGGGCATCTTACTGGCTGTGACAGGCAGGCACTGTGTGGCAGATACTCCGATCTATATAGCCGGCGCAGTCATCACAGCCGGCTGCATGGCAGCTCTTGCAGTGTTTGAATCAAGACTTTCAAGAGAACTTGCAGGATGACATGACAGGGGCAGCGCAGGCTGCCCCTGTTGTGCCTGAAAAAGGGATTATAAGGAAGTGACAGATCATGAAAGACAGGAATTTTGTTAAGGAAATAGAAAAGTTAAGGACAGCCGTCTTAGGGTATGACCGTGAGGAAGTCGTGCTCTACATCAGGGAGCTGGTGGAGTACTATGGACAGAAGAACGAGGAGGCAGTGAGGGAACTATATCTGGAAAAGATGCAGCTTGCGGCAGAGAACGCAGGACTGCGGGCACAGATCCCCACACAGGAGAAGCTCTATGCGGAGGCAGAAGGAAAGGCGGAGGAGATCCTGGGCGGTGCAAAGGAGACTGCAGCGACCATCCTTGACAATGCCGGCACCGAAAAGGAACGCATGCTCAAAGAGGCTGGGGAAGCAGAAAAGAGGATCCTTGCAGAAGCGGACAGAAAGGCAGGGGAGACCCTTGCAGAGGCGGACAGAAAAGCAGGGGAGACCCTTACAGAGGCAGAGAGGAAGGCAGGAGAGATCCTTGCAGAGGCAGGGCGGCAGGCGGAGGAGATCCTTGCAGAGGCAGGGCGGCAGATGGATGTCATCCTGACAAAGACAAGGGAGAAAGTGGAGAAGCAACAGGCGCTCTACCATCAGTACCGCAGCCGTCTGGAAGCCTTGAAAAACGGCCTGGACTGCATCTTTGCAGAGTGTCCGCCGGAGGAAGACACCCGGGATCTGCATGGAAAGCCGCAGAGACCGGGACAGATACAGGCAGACGGACTGGAAGAGACCGGTCTCCGGGAACAGCCATGAACGGGGGAGAACAGTATAGCCTTGACATGGCACTCCTGAAGATCCGTGAGGAAAAACGGAAAAGAAAGATGCGCACAGAGCGCGCCGCCATCCTGTTTGTGGTCTGGCTCATGGTGTTCAGGGTGTGCGGGATCATGCGCGTGGATGGGAATTCCATGCGCCCTGCCTGCCATCCCGGGGACATCGTGTTCTTCCTGCGCATCCTCCCGGACGGCGTGGGCTATGGGGATGCCGTCATCTTAAAGGATGCATCCGGGGAATACCTGATCAAGCGCATCGCAGGGCTGCCGGGGGATGTGATGGAGGTGGACCGTGAGGGACACCTGACAAGGAACGGCGCAAAAGTGCAGGAGACGGATGTCATCTTCGGCCTGTCGGAGACAGGAGACAGCGTGGATTATCCGTACACCGTGCCGGAAGAAAGTTATTTCTTCCTCGGGGACAACCGCCCGGTGTCTTTAGACAGCAGGATGCTCGGTGCGGCAGGAAGGGAAGAGATAAAAGGAAAGGTCATCTGGGCAGCGGGGGCTGGGAGATGGAACAAAAAAACAGGTAAGAGGTAAAAGACCATGAGCATTACAGGAGCTTATACTTGGGAAGATATTTCCAGTCTTGGGATGGAAGCTTATTTCCAGCCCATCTACAACGTGGAAAAGCACAGGATCACCGGGCTTGAGGCGCTGTTCCGTGCAAGGGACGGGAAGGGAGGTTTCCTCGACCCGGAGAGCCTTGTGCAGGAGGCAGAGGAAGGCGGCTGGGTGCATGAAATCGACCTGTGGATGATCCGGGAGTGTTGCCGGTGGTTCACGAGGTTTGCGGAACACGGCATCACGAGGATCAACGTGAACCTGTCGCCGCAGACCTGCATGGTGGAGGCTGTCTGGGAGGAGATCAGCAGCTGCCTGGACCGGTACGGCCTCCAGCATGGGAAGATCTGGCTGGAGATGACGGAACTCGGGAAGTCGGCGGATAACGGAAAACTCCTGGAGACCGCACACAGGCTGCAGGATAAGAAGTTCAACCTGGTCATGGATGATTTCGGCAAGGGCGAATCCAATTTCGTGCGGCTGATGGATTTCGAGTTCCAGAGCATCAAGCTGGACAAGGAGCTGGTCTGGGGCATCGGGAGCAGGAAGATGGGCATGCCGATCGTGCAGACGCTCCTCGTGTTCGCCCAGAGGAACCACATCTGGGTGACGGCAGAGGGGATCGAGACAAGGGAACAGGCAGCGCAGCTGGAAAAGCTCGGCTGCAACTTTTTACAGGGCTACCTGATCAGCAGGCCGCTCCCGGCGCAGGAATGCGTCTCGTTCATAAGGCAGTGGGAGGACACGGACATCCTCGGACAGCCTGGGCAAGAAGATGATGATTGCAGAAATCATATGAAACAATTGCGAAACTCATGAAAATCTAAATTGAAAGAAGGGTATGAGGAGTTTCGCAATTGTCTAAATATCATATAAGGAACAGGAGAGATAAATCATGGGAAAGACAAAATTTGGAACAAAGATCGTATTCTTTTTTGTGATACTGCTCGGTGCAGGGGCAGTGTTATATGCGAAAAACTGCATGGAACAGCTCGCAGCATATGCAGTAAGCCTCATGGACGGTGCAGGACAGGCGCAGGCGCAGAGCCAGCTTGCGGCAATGATCGCTTCCGATGTGAAAAAAATGGCAGCCTTTATGACAGCCGGGCTTATCATCACGATCGTTGTGGGTGCTGCAGGCATCATTGATTACATCAGGAGCCTTGACCTTGCCTGCAGCTATTCGGACACCCTCGCACAGGGCGATTTCACACAGGATGTGGAACAGAAATATTTAGACAGGAAAGACAGCATCGGAAACCTTGCGGCAGCTTTCCACAAGATCCGGGAGAGCTTTGCGGGACATCTTGGGAGCGTGAAGGACAATGCAGAGTCCCTGAGCGGCCATGTCTCCTCCATCGGGAAAAACGTGGATGAGATCAATGGCGAGATGGAAGGCATTTCCGCAACGACACAGCAGCTTGCAGCGAGCATGGAGGAATCCGCTGCATCCGCAACGGAGATGAACACCATGTCAGAGGAGATCAACAGGGCGATCAAAAACATCGCGGAGAGCGCACAGGAAGGTGCGGAGCGTGTCAATGACATCCATACCCGTGCCATCAATGCGAAGAAAGAGACCACGGAGAACCGTGCCAATGCACAGCGCATGCACGGCGAGATCAAGGTAAGCCTCGACCAGGCACTGCAGGATGTGGAAGTGGTATCCCGGATCGAGGTCCTGGCACAGGCGATCATGGAGATCACCAACCAGACGAATCTTTTATCCTTAAATGCTTCCATCGAGGCGGCACGTGCCGGGGAGATGGGAAAAGGGTTTGCAGTCGTGGCGGACGAGATCCGGAAGCTTGCGACGGAATCCGGTGAGACGGCGACAACCATCCAGGAGGTCACAGACAGCGTGGTAAAAGCAGTGAACCAGCTCACAAAGGACAGCAGACGTCTGTTAGACTTCGTCGCAACTGATGTGAAATCCAGCTATGACAGCTTTGAGAGCCTTGCGGATGCCTACAACCGGGATTCCGAGTTTGTGGACGGTCTTGTATCGGATTTCAGTGCGACATCCGAGGAACTCTTAGCTTCCATGGACGGCATGATGAATGCGATCGAGGGCGTTGCAAATGCGGCAAACGAGGGCGCAAGCGGGACCTCCGACATGGCAGAGCGCATCCAGAACATCACCATGCGGTGCTCCGAGGTGGCAGAGACCACGGAACAGGCAGGTGCAGCGGCAGAAACGTTAAAGGCAGACACCGGGATCTTCAAGGTGTGAGAAAGAACACCGGCAGAAAACAGCAGCCATCAGGATGGAGCGCATCATTGAATCAATGGAGAAATGGGAGGACAAACGTGAGAAATAAAAAGAGAATGCTTGCCGCAGGACTTATAGCAGTGGCACTTCTGTCAACTGTGAACGGATGCGGCAGTACAACCGGAAATATGCAGGATACCCAGAGCATACAGGGGACTACAGGAGTAGCCGGCGGAACCGTACAGGGTTCCGCCAGCGCAGAAAATGCATCAGACACGGCGTCACAGAACAACAGCAACACAGCAGATCATAATGCACAGGATAACAGCAGTGGGACATCACAGGCAGGCGTGTCACAACATGCAACCGCAGGTTCTGCCACAATGGTAAATGGCGGCATCACGGAACGGGAAGCGAAGAGCATCGCAGCCGGGGATGCAGGGGTCACAGAAGAACAGATCCAGTACATCATGGTAAAACAGGACTGGGATGACGGCCGTGCCAGATATGAGGTGGAATTCACCGCAGCCGGAGTGGAGTACGATTATGAGCTGGATGCATCCGACGGACGCATCCTATCGGCAGACTCCGAAGTGATAGACAAGGGATACCGTGCATCACAGAATGGTACGACAGGTTCCCGGAACGAAACCGGCACATCGCAGACAACACCGGGCGGTGTTTCCATTGAGACAGCAAAACAGACCGTCATGGACAGGATTCCTGGCATCGATGCCGGAAACATCTACATCCATCCGGACTATGACGACGGCATCTCTCTCTATGAGGGGGAAGCCTACTATGCGGAGGTAAAGTATGAATTTGAGATCAACGCAGAAAACGGAAACATCATCAGCTGGGAAGCAGAATCCATCTACGACTGAGAAAAAGCCGTTAAAAGTAAAGGTTGAGACAGTCCTGATCATCATTGCCATGACAGGGCTTGTCCTGACCGGCATCACGATCGGGAACAGGATACACCATCATCAGATGTTAAGGGATATCCGTATCAGGTTCGAGCAGCTTCATGACCGGATCGAAGATCAGGACACCGGTCGGGATGCCGGTTTTGGAACATATGAGAGGGCAGAAGGATGAGAATTTTAATAGCGGATGACATGGAATATGCACGTGTAAATATCATGGAAATGGTGAAGAAAATTTTTCAGGAGGCGGAGATCGATACTTTCAGCGATGGAACACATGCATGGAAAGCAGTGAAAAAGAGAGAATATGACTTACTTTTTACTGATGTCAGGATGATCAGAATGCACGGACCGGAACTCGCGGAAAAAGTCGCAGAAAAGTATCCCTACACGGAGATCTTTTTTGTGACAGGAGAAGACAAAGCAGAACTGGAACAGCTGGGCATCGATCCCAAGAGATGTATCTTCAAACCATACATGATTGAGGATGTGAAAAAATGTCTGAAAGAAAACAAAGTGTTTGAATTTGGCGGCTTTGGAAATGAACTCAGACCATAACAGAAATTTTAAAGTAGAAGCACTCTAATAGAATGATTGATCAGATGAGAACCTGATTAGAATCCATTCTATTAGGGTGTTTTTTTGTAAAAAATAACTTTCGATTTCACGTAAGTTCATTGTGTCGTTTTATGTCGGGTGGTAAAATGAAAAGAAATATTTTAGCAAGATGTATAAATTTTATATGACAAATTATGCCTTGGTTTGGTGCGTAATTTTATATAGCTCAAAATATGTTTGAGGTTTTAGGTGAGAGGAGGGAAAATAAAGGTAGTTTTAATGTATTAATGAAATATGACGTCAGTGAATATTGAGTGAACAGAGAATATTGAAATTAGTTAGAAGGTGAAAAAATGGATAAAGAAAATGGTTGGGATGCATCAGCTAATTGGAATGGTTATATGTATCAGGGAAAAGTAGCATTATTAGTAGCATTAACCAAGATAAACGAAATTTCAGATGTGACAGAGTTTTGGTTGGAATCAGAGGGGATAGAAGATTTTTCTATAGGAAAAGGAAAAGGAGAAAAAAAAGAATATGAATCAGTTCATCAGGTAAAGAATAGAAAAGACAACAAAATGGAAAATTATAACGAGGCATTATCTAATATTGTAAAGAGAATTAGGGATTACCCTGGCATTAAGAGAGGATTTTTGCATATAAAAAATGAGATTATAACAGACAATTGGAAAAAAGAAATAACAGATCAGATGCAGAATTATTATCCTCAAAAAATACAAGAATTAAATGCGATTGTTATGAAACCGGAGCTGCAAAAAAAAATTTATGATGAAATATTATCAATGTGGAATCCAAACACACATAAAATAAATCGAAGAACAAATGCTATGAATAAGTTGCTTATAGATAAGATGGAAAAAGAAAACAATTTTCAGAAAAAAGAAGATATTACGGAAGTCATCTTCATGAAAACTTGTAGAAATGTTTTAGAGGAGAAAAAACAGGAATATGATTTTGTAGGGAAAGAACAAGCAATTGACAAAATTGAAGTATTTAAATATTCAAATGGAAATGATTTTGCTGATAGTTTAGAAGTTAAAAATATGACATTGGAAGAAATAAAAAAATATTGGGGAGATAAGGCAGAATATCGTAAAGGAAAAGAAGATATATATTATATAAAACTTTTAGGTTTGATAAATGGCAATATTACTAACAGAGCAGAGCAGGGGCAAAAAGAAAATCAAATATTTCTAAATCAATTTAAGGATATTTTAGATAAAGATACCTTTGAAATTTGTGAAACAACGAAGGAAGAAGTGATATTAAGACATAAATTGATATATTCGACTATGTTGGAACAGTATTGCTTAGATGACATTTGCGAAGCGAGCAGTGAAGAAAATTGCAATAACTGTAAGCTGCAGGAAATTTCTGCTGAAATTTTGTCAAGTTCTTTATCAGAATTAGAAGCAATATTTCATATTATGGCTTTGCACAAAAATGAGGATCTATCACAAAATAAAAGTGAGTTATTTTCAAAAACAGATTTGGAGAATTCCTTTTTTCCTGAAATAACGGAGATAGACAGAGAATTCTTTTTTAAGCAGTGTAAAGTACTGTGTCAAATAGATGACAAGTTTATGATGTCAACAATAATTGATGCGGATAGACCTAAAATACAAAGGAAAACAATACAGGGATTAGTGGAGAATGATATTCAGGATGTTTGCCAAAAAGTAATAAATAATGATAACTATGATACTGTTTTGATGGAAATTGATAAATTAATAACTAGAAATTATGATGCGGAAGATATATTTGAAACAGCACGAGATATTAATATTATAACGGAAAAAGAGGATCATGCAGAAGATACATTAAAATATATGAATATAACAAAAACAAAAAAAGTTGGATTGATTTCAGTTGAAAAAGCTAAGGAGAAATATGGAACGAGAACAGTTGACGAAGTTTAAAAATATTGCTGATAAGATACTTGAAGAATTGGGATATGGAAATTCAAAGGAAATAATATTAGATCGAAAAGAAGCTTCTGTGTGGGGATATATTAACCAAAATACGGAAAATTCGTTATATTATATTGTTTCTACATGTAAGGAGCAAGATTTTTATAATATTGATTTTGAAGAATTACAAGCAGAAATATTTAAAGGTATAAAAGGATTATTTGCGCAGGAGACAGGAATAGAAAAAAATACAACGTGGTTAATAGGCGTGGAATGTGAAAAAGACTACGAAAATTTGATGGAAAAAATATTAGCTATAGAAGAAAATCCTTATTATTTTAAAAAGATGGTTTGTCCTTATTTACAAATAGAGATAAACGAATTTTTAAAGGAAATAGGATCTTGTCAAAATTACATTTCATACATGCAGAAACAGATAGTTAAGGTAAATAGATTTGTTGACTTTCATGAAAAAAATGATATGGGCTATAATTTTATATCTAAATTATTAATTAAGATTCCTAGTATTAAGCTACCAACAGAGAAAGAAAAGAAAGCAAGTACTTTATCAGAAGATATAGAAGATGAGATTAAAAATGAAAAATTGCAAAAAATATACGAATTTCTACTGCAAGGTGACATTAATGAAAAAATAAATATGGTAGATGATAAAATCGATGATTTGCATGAGTTGTATTATGGAAAGGCTGCTGACGATGAATAAATTTAGGCTACATAAAATTTATATGAACAATTATAAATTGTTTGATAATAAAAATATTGAATTTAAAAGTGCGGATTTGATTGTTCTAGATGGACCAAACGGTTATGGAAAAACAAGTATATTTGAAGCCATTGAATATATATTGACAGGAAATATAAAGCGTGCAGAGCAATGTCCAGAGGTATCAGGAAAAATAAGTTATGATACCCATTTTATGGCGAAAAATGCTGAAAAAGTAGTTGAGATAAGAGGAGAATTTGTTTCAACAGAAGGTATTTTGAAAATTCAGAGGAGTATTGATGCACAGAATATTTCAGGTGTACAGAATAATCCTAAAAATTTAAGAAATGTCACAAAAACCACAATCTTTTTAAATGATAAGATTGTGTATGAGGGAAAGACTGACAAGGATGCAGATGATATAATTGAGCAATATCTGGGGAAAAATTTAATAACATATTATGATAGTTTCTACTATATTTCGCAGGAAGATAGGTTGAAATTTTTATCTGCACCTGAACCTAAAAGAATGGAGCAGATTAATACATTATTCAATATAGAAAAAGAGATAAATGAATATACAGATTTTAGTAAATTTAAAACTAAGTTGGTAAAAAAAATAAAAGCATTGCAGAGTGAGTGCGAACAAAAACGTAAAGAGTATGACGATTATAAAGAAAAATATGGAAGTAATCAAGAAAATAGTATTGAGAAAAGAAAATATAAGGATTTATTTTATAAATGCTCGAAAAAACCATACTGGAATGAAAAAATTGTAAGAGTTAAAGATAAAAATAAGTTAGAGGAAATATTAGTTGAATTGAAAAAAACGGCATTATTTTCCCGAAATTTGGATGACTTTATTCTTAGTTACAATAATTCCAAATTTAAATCTTATGTAGAAGATTTGGAATCTTTAAAAAAACTTTTTGTATTTGATATTTGGCAAAATGATATTGAGGAGAATAATAAAAAATATAAAAAATTCATGTATTTAAGTTTATTACCTTTAAAAGAAAATGAAGAGGTGGTAGATGTAGAAAAAATAGATTTTAAAACATTAAAAGAACAACTTGAGATAGATGAAGAGGTTGATAGTTTAGTTTTGATTCAAAATGAAATTTTTGAGGCAAGGAAAAAACAGACTACATATTCAAAGTCATTAGAAAAATTTAAAACTGCGAGGGATAATTTAAATAAAAGTTTTTTACAATGGACGCAAGATGGTGGAACAATTATTGGGAAGAATGTTTACTGCCCGTATTGCGGAAACGATTATACATCTCAGAATGAATATGCTGCTGCTGTAAAGGAAATGGCAGAAACACTTGGAAAGTGTAACGATTTAGAATCAGAAAAAATAAATCAAGGTTTAGAAAAACTACAAGTAGAATATAATAAGAGATTTAAAGATATAATTGAAGGATTTTTAAATAGTTATGGTTATATGAAAAATGACATAATAAAACATATTGTGGAAAAAAATTCTTTTATTTCGGATGAGTATAATCAATTTATTGATTTCCTTACAAAACAACATATAGACATACACCAATATAGTATTCAATTAAATAAAGAAGATGATTGGGAAATTAAAATACAAGAGTTTATTCAAATGATAAATGATAATTATATAAAAAAAGTACCGATTGAATATTTACAAATGGAAAATGCAAATGGATTTTTTGATATATTTAAAAGTATTTTTGAAGCAAAGATAGAAAATATATGTATTATATCAGAAGATGATGAAAATGATAAACGTTTATATCTGGAAGAACAGTATCAGTTACAAGAATACGAGAAGTTAGAGGATATGAAAAAGCAACTAGAGATGAAAGAAGAGAGAGTTACAGAATTGGTTGCTATGAAAAATGATGTAGAAAAAGTTGTAACAATTTATAAAAACAAAATAGGAAAATATCAAAAAGACATAATTGGAGAAATTCAAATTCCCCTATATATTTATGCAGGAAGAGTCTTGCAATATTATCAAGGTGGGCTGGGTATATTTATTAAATGTGATTCTAAAAAAGAAAAACTAGATAGTATAAGATTTTTATCTGCAAATCAGCCAGATCATGATATTTTGTATACATTAAGCTCTGGTCAGTTAACAGGGGTAATAATTGCGCTTACATTAACATTGAACAAGATTTATGGTAGCGAAAAGTTTCCGTGTATATTAATTGATGACCCGGTTCAAACAATGGATGATTTGAATATTGCGTCTTTAGTTGAATTGATGAGAAATGAATTTAGAGATTATCAGATGATAATTTCAACGCATGAAGAAGATTTTTCAAGATTTATTCGATATAAATACGAAAAATATAATTTACAACCTTTACGATTACAACTTAATGAAGGATCTGTCAGATAGACGAATTGTTGTTAGCACTTAATAATTTTATGTGATAATGTATATAAGAACCTGAAAATTTGGTATGCATTCGCCCCACCTAAAAAAATCCTTTGAAAAACCCATCAATATTTGCTATAATAACAAATGCATCTATGCATGATGCAAATATACTATAATTAGAAATCGAGGAATGTAACATGGCATTATTGGAACAGTGGCAGAAAGTTGCCTATAATGAGAAAGCAGATAGAGGTGAATTACAGAGATTCTGGCAGAGATACTTCCTTTTAGAGAAGGGCGTATACGAACAGCTTTTAACAAATCCTGATGAGAAAGTAGAAGGAACTGTAAAAGAGCTTGCAGAGAAGTACAACCTCAGTGTTATGGAGATGACAGGATTCTTAGATGGAATCAACGACAGCTTGGTTGAGGCTAATCCAATCGACACCATGGAAGAAGATACAAAAGTTAACCTTGTTTTTGACAAAGAAAAATTATACAAAAACATGGTTGACGCAAAAGCAGACTGGTTATATGAATTACCACAGTGGAAAGAGATTTTCGATGATGAGAAGAGAAGAGCTTTATTCTTAGAGCAGAAGAAATCCGGCACTGTTCATGTAGGCAAAAAAGTCGGACGTAACGATCCATGCCCATGCGGAAGCGGTAAGAAATACAAATACTGCTGCGGAAGATAGTCCGCCGTATCTGAACTGTAAAAAGTACTTTACAGATAGAAGAAAAGGGTATAGAATGACCCTAGTCAAAACGATGAAGAGAAGAGTAGCATAAGCAAAAGTCCCAGAGAGGAAGGCGTTTGGTGTGAGCGTTCCGGCTAAGAATTATGTGAAGACCAACTCTGAGTGACCCCAATCCGGTCCGGTGATACCGTTACAATCAAGAATGAGATTTCTCTGGAATGGACAGGCAGTAAGAAGATTGATGTCTGGTAAGACGGAGAGATGAAGATGGGTGGAACCACGATAAGTATATCGTCCCTGATATTGTAGGAATGCAGTATCAGGGATTTTTTATGTTGTACAGAGAATCGGAGATACTTCCTACAGAAACTTATTTTTATATAGCGAAAGGAAATGAAGAAAATGGTAGATTTTAAGGCAGACGAAAGACTGAATACTTTAAACCATTCCTGCGCACATGTGATGGCACAGGCAGTAAAACACTTATACCCACAGGCAAAGTTCTGGGTAGGACCAGTTGTAAAAGAAGGATTCTATTATGATATCGACCTTGGCGATGATATCATCAATGACGAAGCAATCGCAGCAATCGAAAAAGAGATGAAGAAAGTCTGCAAGGAAGGCAAGAAGATTTACAGACGTGAGATTTCCAAAGCAGAAGCAATGGAAATGTTCAAAGATGATCCATACAAACTGGACTTAATTGAAGGTCTGGAAGATGGAAATATCTCTGTTTACGATCAGGGAGATTTTACAGACCTCTGCCGTGGACCTCACGTAGACAATACAAAGTTATGCAAGAACTTCAAACTTGTAAAATACTCTGGTGTATATTGGAAAGGTGATGCAAACAATCATGTAATGCAGCGTATTTACGGTGTATGTTTCCCGACACCGGAAGAGTTAGAGGAGCACTTAAAACTTCTTGAGGAAGCAAAAGACCGTGACCACAGAAAAATCGGTAAAGAGATGAATCTTTTCATGTCGGATGACCTTGTTGGACGTGGACTTCCAATGTTCCTTCCAAAAGGATACACAGTATGGCAGGAACTTGAAAATTATATCAAAGCAAAAGAGAGAAAACTTGGATATCTTCATGTTATGACACCTTGTGTTGGTACGGTTAATCTGTATAAAACATCCGGTCATTGGGATCATTACAAAGACAATATGTTCCCTGCAATGGAAGTGGAGGGAGAGTCCTTTGTTCTCCGTCCAATGAACTGCCCGCATCATATGATGATTTATGCAAACAGAATGCACTCCTACAAAGATCTTCCAATCCGTATCGGTGAGATCGCACATGATTTCCGTTTCGAAGCCAGCGGTACTTTAAAAGGTATCGAGAGAGGACGTCATTTCTGCCAGAACGACGCGCATCTTTTCGTGACACCGGAACAGATTGAGTCAGAGTTCTCACAGGTTGTGGATCTGATTTTTGATACTTACAAGGATTTCAACATCACAGATTACCGTTGCGTGCTCTCCTTAAGAGATCCTGCTGATAAAGTAAAATATCATGATGACGATGAGATGTGGAACACAGCAGAGAATGCACTCCGAAAAGTATTAGATGACCTCGGAATCGACTATACAGAGGAAATCGGTGAGGCTGCATTCTACGGACCAAAACTTGACGTAAACGTAAAACCGGCAATCGGAAATGAATACACACTTTCCACCTGCCAGCTTGACTTCTGCTTACCTGCAAAATTCAATCTGACATACATTGACAAAGATGGCACAAAGAAAACACCAGTTGTTTTACACAGAGCAATCCTTGGTTCCCTTGACCGTTTCATGGCTTATATCTTAGAGGAAACAAAAGGAAATCTGCCACTCTGGTTAGCACCGGTTCAGGCAAGAATCATTCCGGTTAAAAATGAGGATGAAGAGTTGAATGCATACTCACATGAACTTCTCAGCTATCTGGATGAGAACGGTATCCGTGTGGAAATCGACGAGCGTGCCGAGAAACTCGGCTACCGTGTAAGAACTGCACAGGTAGAGAAAGTTCCTTACCTCATCATTCTTGGTAAGAACGAAGTAAAAGACGGAACAGTAAGCTACAGACTTCATGGCGAACAGGCTACCACAACCGTTCCAAAAGAAGAGTTCCTTGCAATGTTAAAGGATGAGATCGCAACAAAGAAGATCAATCCTGCCGCATTAAAATAAAAATGAATAAAAATTGAAAGAAGGGCATATGTCAGAAAATTATGGCATATGCTCTTTTGCATATTTTTTTCAAAAATCGCCATACTAATCTAAGACAATTGCGAAACTCATAAAAACCTAAGTCGAATTGTGAAAAATTAACAAAAGACATGAAAGACATTGGGGAACCGCCGGTTCTT
>OGMH01000476.1_pt1 | contig 22409 bp, 14 predicted proteins | sample 1573191 | NCBI WGS metagenome assembly OGMH01 (sample SAMEA2581978, study PRJEB24529) | metagenome | biome: Human gut stool | place: China | collected 2011 | reverse complement strand
TGTTTATGCAATTACTTTTCCTAGTTTATTAACTGCAGTTACATCAGCTGTTATGAATGTATTGGGATATACAGGAAATAACAATTTTAATGTTATTTTATTTGCTGTTTTAGTAGGCGTATATATGTATCTTGGACTTAAAAACATTAAGGCAAGCAACGGATACATTGTAGCTACATTATAGGAGGTTTTTATGGCATATCAAGCACTTTATAGAAGATTAAGACCTCAACGATTTGACGATGTAATAGGTCAGGAACATATCATAAGAACTCTCAAAAATCAGATTGAAAAAGATAGAATAAATCACGCATATCTATTCTGTGGTACTAGAGGTACAGGTAAAACTACAACTGCTAAAATTTTTGCCAGAGCCATAAATTGTACTGGCGAGGGTGAAAAGCCTTGTAATGAATGTTCAGTCTGCAAAGAGGCTTTAAAAGGTACTAACTTAAATATTATTGAAATTGATGCTGCTAGTAATAACAGTGTTGATAATATCAGAGATATAGTAGAAGAAGTAAAGTATCCACCTACAGAAGGTAGGTACAAGGTATATATTATTGATGAGGTGCATATGCTTACTACCAGTGCTTTTAATGCTCTTTTAAAAACATTGGAAGAACCACCGGCCCACGTTGTGTTTATACTTGCAACAACAGACCCTCAAAAGATGCCGGTAACAGTACTTTCTCGTTGTCAAAGATTTGATTTCCATAGAATTGGTCATAAAGATATGGTAAAAGTTTTGACTGAATATATGGAAAACGAAAAGGCAGATGTGGATGTTTCAGCTCTTGAGTATATTGCTGAAATTTCACTTGACCAGTGTCTTAGTTTTTACTACGACAGAAGGATTACAGAAAAAGAAGTAAGAGAAATTACCGGGGCAACAGACAGAGGTGTATTTTTTGATATTACATCAGCTATGAACTTTAATGATAGTGGAAAATGTATGGAAATCATAGATGACATTGTTATTAAGGGTAGAGATATACAGCAGTTTGTTCAGGATATGATTTTGCATCTGAGAAATTTGCTTTTAGCTGTTTCTGTAAATAAAGAATCAAAGGCATTGGATTATTCTCAGGACTATATTGAAAAATTAAGAGAACAGGGAAATTCCATAGGCTATGATTACCTGCTTATACTTATAAGTAATTTTTCTGAACTTGCTAACCAAATGAAGTATTCACCAAATCCTAGAATACTTTTGGAGGTATGTTGTATAAAGGGTTGTAACCCTGTTACAGGTCAGGACTATGGTTCAGTTGTCAAGCGTATGGCTGATATTGAACGTGTAATTGAAAAGGGTGGAGTTCCCTCTAGTACAGTTGCAAATGTACCAGTACAGGCACAGGAGGAAGAACCTGAAAAAGAGGTTGTAATTACAAAGGCAATTCCAGAGGATATTAAGGAAGTCATATCAACTTGGAAAAAGTTTGTTTCTTCTCTCAATACCGGTATTGTTAAGGCTATGCTCGGAAGTGTTATTCCAGCTTTTATAGACGGAGATATTATGTATCTTGTTTGTCCTACAAATGGACATCTTGTGGTGCTTACAAAGCATATTGATGAAATAGTTGAAAGCATTACTAAGTTTTATAGTAAGGAATTTAATATAAAACTTATACTTGAAAAGAATTACAATACAATGCACAGTGAAGTATACGGTGCAAGAGATAATACAGTAAAAGTTTTGACTAAGGAAAGTTTTGCTGTATTTGGGGATAATGTTAATTTTATAGATTAGACTTGATAAGAGTAAACAAATATTATATAATTAACTATATTTGATTTTTTAGGAGGATAAAAATGGCAAAAGGTTTTAACGGCGGTTTCGGCGGTATGAATATGAACAATCTTATGAAGCAGGCACAGAGAATGCAAAGACAGATGGAGGAGCAGCAGGCTGCCCTCGAAACAAAGGAATTCACAGCAACAGCAGGCGGTGGAGTTGTCGAAGTAACTGTAACAGGCAAGAGAGAAGTTACTAAGGTTAAGATTGATCCTGAGGCAGTTGATCCAGATGATGTAGAAATGTTAGAGGACTTAATAGTTGCTGCAACTAACGAAGCACTTCGTAAGTGCGAGGAAGAGTCACAGGCATCTATGTCTAAGATTACAGGCAGTCTTTCAGGACTTGGCGGAGGCCTTTTCTAATGGACATATACAGCGGTCATATTAATAAATTAATAGAACAGTTGTCAAGATTACCAGGGGTTGGGGCTAAGAGCGCCCAACGCCTGGCATTTCACATTATAAACATGCCTAGGGAGGATGTGCAGTCAATAGCGGATGCTATGGTAAGTGCAAAGGAGAATGTACACTACTGTAAGGAATGTTTTACACTTACAGATGATGAGTTATGCCCTATATGCAAGGATCCTAAGAGAAATCATAAGCAGATTATGGTTGTTGAGCATACAAGGGATATGGCAGCATATGAAAAGACAGGTAAGTATGAGGGTGTATATCATGTCCTTCATGGTGCGATAAGTCCTATGCTTGGAATAGGACCATCAGATATCAAGCTTGCAGAACTCATGAAAAGACTTCAGAAGGATGTTGATGAGGTTATCATAGCAACGAATTCCAACCTGGAGGGTGAGACAACAGCTATGTATATAAGCAAGATGATAAAACAGGCAGGAATAAGGGTTACGCGAATAGCAAGCGGTGTGCCGGTAGGCGGAGACCTTGAATATATAGATGAGGTTACACTTCTTAGGGCGTTGGATGGAAGAACTGAGTTATAGTGTGGCTTTGAATCTGGCTGGTGCAGCCGGGTTGCAGCATTGCTTTACAATCCACAGAATCATATCATGTATATAAAGCAGAATTGTTATAAAGAATATAGAATCATCAAAACAGATACTTAAAGAATGAGGTGTATTATGGCAGGAAGTATGATAGGAGAGATAATCACAGATCATAGGGAAAGAATGCTTAATCTTAAGAAGTATTATCCATTTTTCAGGCTCATGGACGCTTCATTTGACCAGTATAAGGATGGAAAGTACTGTGCGCTTGATATGGGTTATATTCTTATGGCTGTTCTGCGTTTTTTTATTGAGGAGAATAACTTTAAGGAAAAGGATATTACATATAATGAATATCTTGATTTCTTTAAGCTGCTTGTTAAAAGAGATTTTGGTCTTGAACTTTCGGAAGAAGAATGCAGGGAAGCGGCGGATTATGTGTTCGATAAGATAAAAAATGAAGGCAGGCCTTTTGAGTTTCGGTATTATGATCCGGTTGAACATAAGAAAAGGGTGTCAAGAATGAAGCTTATTGAAAGTACAATAAGAGATAACAGTGTGTGGTATTCGATAAGCTCTGATGCTGTGGAATTCTATCTTGATACTAAGGAGATAAAAGATGAAAGCAGGATAAGTGTTTCACAGCTTCTGCTTGAAAAGATGATTAATTCGAATAACTTTAAAGGCGGAGTAGAGGTTGTTGAAAGAATCAACGAAGAGGTAGGACGCTTAAAGCTTCGCAAGGCAGAGGTTATGGAAGTCCTTTCGCAGGATGTGAATGCAGGTATAGATGCATATGAGGATTTCGTAAGCACTGGCATGAAGTGGTTTAATGATGAGGAGAAGCTTTTTAAGAAGAACAAGGAGCTTATAGATAAGGCGATATCAAGACTTGAAGGCTTTTCGTCGGGAACAGACAGCTATTACAGGACGATGAAGGAGATACATTATCTTGAGGATCAGCTAAAGATAGCCATGAACAGGCATGCAGAACTGCTTCGTGACTGCACACAGATGCAGAATACAACGGATGAGGCAGTAAGAAGGGCTAAGCTGTCAAGGCTGCGTCTGCATATGGATTTTTCAACGGCACTGTCGGATATGATAAAGAAGGATAATGCGGAAGCACTTAAGTATCTGATAGATCCTTTATTTAAGCTGAATATTAAAAAGACTATAGATCTTAGGACGATAGATGAAGCACTTATGGTAAAACCTGAGAAATATGAGAAGAAAGAATATGTTAATGATAAAGAACCAGAGAAGATAGTCTATGAGGATGAAGTAGAGGATGAAAGAATCCGTCACAACTATATATTCATAATGACGAATCTTCTTACGTGTATAGATAAGGTGTGTTTGAAAAAATCGGACATATTAACACTTGATGAATTCGGAGAATACATGAGCAGGGCTTATGGTGATACTATACTTAAAAATGCAGACTATTATGCATTTTTTGTTAATTTGTGTCAGAGAGATGAGTATGTTATAGGTGGAGATGACATGCACAGCGAAACATTTCTTGATGGCATACTTGAAGAGGGCTTTGGTGGTAAAGAGGTCAGACATTTTAAGATAATAAAAGGTGGGACTTTATCAGAGAGTGAACAAGCTGACAGTGAATACATGCAGGTTACTAATGTAGCATTTATGAAGGCTTATGATGATGCTTTGTCATAGCTGGCATGGTGAACACAGTAAAATGAACATAGTATGGTGAACACAGTAAAATGAACATAGTATGATGAATACAGTATGATGAACATAGTACGATGAAACGATGCTGTAAGAATTCAGACAGGATAACATGGAGGATATATGGAAAACAGGAATCTGGACAAGGCACTGGATATAGTATCAAAGCTTATAATGGGTGAACAGATAAGCGAAAGTAAAGATAACAGCCAGCTTTATCAGGAATACAATACTAACGCCGAGGTGTATGACATAGTTCATATGTCACTTAAGAAGTTCAATCTCAATATATATGAATATAACAACAGCTTATATGTCAGTGCAGGGGATAATAACAAGGTGTTTGGCTACACTAACGAAGAGTTGAGAAATAAGCTTGGATTAAGGGTGAACAGGGAGTTATATCTTGTATATTTTATAATATATAACATAATTACAGAATTCTATACTGATTCGGCAAGTACAACATACGCAGAGTTTGTGAGAGTTGAGGATATAGTAAAAAATGTAGACTCATCCGTATCTGCCATAATAGATAAGAAGCTGGGCATGATTATAGATGATGTTGAAGAAAACAGCTTCAAGCAGATAGCACTAAGCTGGGATGCTCTTCCAGTAATAACAGTAGCTGATACGGCAGATGTAAGGGCAGCTAAGAATTCTAAAACAGGCTTTGTAAAGATAGCACTGAATTTCTGTGTATCACAGGAGCTTCTTATGGAAGCACAGAACAGATTCTATCCAACTGACAGGTTCAAGGCGCTTATAGAGAACTATTTTGACGGCTATAAGGGACGCATGGCAGAACTTATGCAGGAACAGTCGTAAATTTACTTCGTAAAAACAAGGAGGTATATATGCCACAGATTAACAGAGTTAGGGTTAATAATGTAAAATATAATTTTGGTACTCAGTTTTATGATGATTTTATGATGCGTTTTAACTGCAGGAATACCATATATGATCTTGCCAATGGTGGTGGCAAGAGTCTTCTTATGCTTCTTCTTATGCAGAATATGATACCAAACTGTACACTTGATGAAAAACAGCCGATAGAAAAGCTGTTCAGGAAAGGCAGTGGCAACACATGCATACATTCGCTTGTAGAGTGGAAGCTTGATTCACATTGCCAGAGGGATGGTTACAGATATATGACGACAGGCTTCTGTGCAAGAAGGGCAAGGAGTGCAGAAGAAAGAGAAGATGCACAAGACAAAGAGGCTTACATGGAAGCAGCTTTAGATACAGGAAGCATGACAGCCAGCAGTAGTACAGCTTCAGATAATACAAGTATAGAGTATTTTAACTACTGTATATTCTATAAGAAGTTCGGACCTGATGATATAAAGAACCTTCCGCTGGTGCACAATGGTGAAAGAGTAACTTATAATGGATTAAAGGCATATCTGAGAGATGTAACTAAAGAAGATAAGGACATAGAGGTTCATATATTTGACAGGAAAGGCGATTATCAGAGCTTCATATCAAAGTATGGTATATATGAAAGTGCATGGGAAATAGTAAGAGGTATTAACAAAACTGAGGGCCATGTAAGAACATATTTTGAAACTAACTATAGAACAAGCCGCAAGGTCGTTGAAGATCTTCTTATAGAAGAAATCATACAGAAATCTTACAATAACAGGCTGTCTGTTGAAAATGATGACTCCATGATGGCTAAGACACTTCTTGATATAAAGGATAAGCTTATAGAGCTTTCAAGAAAGAACAGCCAGATAAGCAGTTATGATAACCAGATGGAAGTGCTGGAACGGTTCAAGGAGTATGCAGATACATATACAGAATTCTACAAGAATAAGAAAAATAAAGAAGAAGCTTTATATTCAATGCTTGCATCGGCAGTACATATGGCAGCAGACAAGCAGTCAGAGCTTGAAGCACATGACGAAAGGAATACTGACCTTGTAAACAGGCTTGAAGATAAAAAGAAGAGTATTGCTGTTGCCAAAGTATTATCAGAAAAGAAGTCACTTAAGGATGTTGAGGGGCTTGTAAAGAAGTCAAAAGAACTTCTTTCACAGAAGCAAAGCAGGATAGCTGCTGTAAAGAAGCGCCTTATGCTTATGGAATCAGCCAATGATTATTATGATTATATAGAGTATGAGAAAGAACTGTTAAAGGTTGATACAGCACTTGATAACAGAATGAGGGAAGATGAAGACATAACCTCTGAGCTTGAAAGGCTTGCAGGCGTGTACAGGATATACTACGAAAAGCATGTAGGTGAACTTGAGGATATGACACATGCCGCAGCAGAGGATGAAAAACAGGCATATGACATACTTGCAGAGGCAAAGGATAATCATAGAAATGCAGAAAAAGACTGCGCAGTTGTTCTTGGCTTAAGGGATAACATGCAGGAAAAAATAAGCAGGGATGAGATAAGACAGCAGGAGCTTTGCAGACAGTATGGAGTACTTGTTGCAGATACAGCTTTGTCTGAGCTTGAAAAATGCAATAACCATATATCAGATATAAGCGGTGATATACATAGTGTAAAGAGCAGCCTTGAAGAGGACACAAAGCAGATATATAAGGTACAGGAGCAGATTAATCTGTTAAAGACCAAAAAGGTTATGCTGCAGGAAAATATCAGCAGAATGGATGAACAGTCACAGCTGTTAAGGGATAATGCCGACAGACTTGCAGATATAGAGAAGGTATATGGTGTAAGATTAGCTGATGATCTTGATGAGGCTGTACTTAAAGCATATACAAAGATGAATACAGAGTACAATGAAAAATCCAGGGAGTATGATAAGCTTAACCAGTATATAGAAGCGCTCAATTCCGGCTCATATTATATGGATAGTCCGGATAGAAAGGCGTTTAAGGATTATCTTTGCAATACGTATGGCACAGATGTTATAGAAGGTCATGTATGGGTTTCGCAGCTTGATGATGTCCAAAGAGAAAATGTCTTAAAAAGAATTCCATTCGTAGAATACAGCTTTATAATAAAAAATGATTTTGACAGAGTTAAGAATAATAATGTTTTAAGTACATTTGGAAGAGGCACACAGATATATCCGGTTATAAGCGAAAAGGTACTTGATAGCCAGCAGGCTGCCATAGATAAGGATATGATGGTATTCGCACTTAAAGATATGAGCTTTTTAAGGGATGATACGAAACGCAGACTTGAGATTAAGACAGCGCAGGAAGAACTCGACAACCTGAATGAAGATATGCAGAAGCTTAATGGCAGAAAACAGATAGTATGGGAGGATTATACATTTGTTGTAAAATACGAAGCTATTTCAGGAAATACCCATACTAAAGCAGTTGAAAATGCAAGGCAGGAGCTTGACCAGGTTATAGAACAGCTTTCACAGGTGGATGGAAGCATAGACATATACAAAGAAAAAAAGGCAGAGGATGCCAATAAACTTGAGAATCTAAAAAAACAGCTTGACAGTGCACTAGGTCAGGCAGAAGGGTTAAAGAAGATATCAGACCTGTATGCGGAAATATCAGAAGAGAGGAACAGCCTGAAAGCATACAATGACAAGCTTGCCAAGGCAGAACGTGCGATAATCGGGTATGCAGCACAGCTTGACAAGTCAAGGGAAGAGTATCTTAGGATTAACGAATACAAGGATAATGTTGATAAGAAATACACAGAACTTGTATACAGCTGGGAAAATATTTTCTCAAAGTATTATGTGCAGGATGATACACCAGCAGATGAAAACAAAAAGCAAGATACTACAGAGTATGATGAAGAAAATATAAGGGAGATTACAGGACGTTTCGCAGGACTTAAAGATATTCTTATGAATAAGAATGCAGACCTTACAGATAAGGAAGCGCTTAAGAGTCATCTTGAAGCATCAATGAAAAAATGTATTGATTCTATCATCTACAGAGGTGAAGAACCTGAAAAACTTAAAGAGCTGTATCTTCAGGGAAAGATATCGGTAAGCAGCCAGGAAAAGCTTCATGAGATATCAGATGAATTAACTGAACTTAACAAACAGTATAATGATTCAGACCGTGAACTTGGCATGCAGGAGGCTATGCTTAACAGACTTGAGGGAAGTGTTTCATATGCTATATCACAGATTGAAGAAAGGTATGGAACATATGAAGAGTTTGAGTGTGACGATCCGGATGTATACGTTAAGAATAATACTGTCATAACAAGAGAGCTTGAGGATGGTATAAAGAAGGAAGCGGCAGCAGGAAAGAAGCTTGAGAATGAGCTTAAAGATATCCAGGTATGCAGAAAAGATATTGAAAGAATCATGTCAGGTGCAGGAATAAATATACCTGATGAAGAAATATTGAAAAAAACGGACATAAAGTATCAGGATTATAATAACCTGAATAAGGAATATGAGCAGACTGCAAAAGAATATTCAGCAATACTTAAGCTGGAGTATAAAAAAACAGATGAATTCGTAAAATATAAGAGTAAGCTTATAGACTCACTAAAGAGCTATAATGCAGAGGATCTTGCTGTGCAGATAAGTATGTCAGTAAACATGCCAAAGGATGAGCAGCAGACAAGTGCGCTGATTGCTTCTCTTGATGAGACAAATAGTTATATTGAACTTGAAAAGACAAGAGTGCACAAGGGAATCGAAGATATGGAGAGAATAAAGGATAACTTCGAAAACCGTTGTATACAGACGTGCAGCAATATACGTACGGAGCTTGAAAGACTTCCTAAGCTTTCACATATTAAGATGGATAAAGAAGATATATCTATAATAGGTCTTAATATTCCATATGTTAAGGAGAGTGTATACAAGGAAAGAATGTCAGAGTATATAGATGAGACTATAGAGGCAGCAGAAAGCTTTAAAGATCCTGAGGAAAGGTTCAGATATATACGAAACAGACTTACATGGAAAAGACTTTTCTCTGTTATAGTAACAGATATGAATTCAATAAGGATTAATCTGTATAAGAGAGAACGTATAAAAGATCAGAGCAGATACTTAAGATATGAGGAAGCCGTAGGCTCAACAGGACAGTCACAGGGTATTTATATACAGTTCCTTATTGCAATCATAAACTATATATCGAATATTAATACAGTTATGGATGGCGGAATTGTGGGAAATACTATATTTATAGATAATCCTTTTGGCGCTGCAAAGGACATATATATATGGGAGCCTATATTTAAGCTTCTGAAGGCTAATCATATACAGCTTATAGTTCCGGCAAGAGGTGCAACTCCTGCTATAACAGCACGCTTTGATGTCAACTACATATTAGGACAGAAGATGGCAGATAACAGGCAGCAGACAGTTGTTGTTGATTATTACAGCAACGTAAAACAACAGGAGTTAGAATACACCAGAATGAATTATGAGCAGGCAAGCTTTGATTTCTTATAGTCTGTATGTGTTATAACAGCTTGCTTTCTAAGCCGGATTCGAGCCGGATTTAAGCCTTTTTTTACATTAACTGGCGGTTTACAACAATACTCTGCTGTGATAAAATTATATGGAGTGTTTAGATATGAGGGTCAATTTATTGACACATTGGAGGTCTTTAACGTGGATAAATACGAGTTTAATATAAAGTTGGAACAGATTAAGAAGCTTGCCGCTAAGAAAGAGTATAAGCAGGCTGCACAGATAGCTAAAGAAATGAACTGGAATAAGGTCAAAGACTGGTCTACTCTAGCAACAGTCATTAATGTGCAGGAGGCAGCCGGAGATTACGAGGAAGCAAGGGATATGGCTATACTTGCTTACAACCGTAACCTTGGTGGAAGAAAGCTTATATACAAGCTTACAGAGTTTTTCATAAAGGTAAATGATTTTGAAAATGCAGAAGAATTATATAAAGAATATGCTAAGATATCAGCACATGATGTTAACAGATATATTCTATATTATGATTTAAGAAGGGCACAGGGAGCACCAGATACTGAGCTTGTAAAGATACTGGAAGATTATAAGGAATCAGAGATAGACGAGAAGTATATGTATGAGCTTGCTAACCTATATTATAAAACAGGACGCAGGGAAGACTGTATTAAGACATGCGATAACCTTGTTTTATGGTTCCAGGATGGCGTATATGTTGAGAATGCAGTCAGACTTAAGGAAAAGCTAGGAGTTAATCTTTCTAATACACAAAGAAGGATACTTGGAGAGATCAATGCAAGAAAGTCTGACGAAGAGGCTAACAAGGAAAGAATGTTCATGGAACAGAAGGAACTTGCACGGCTTAAAAAAGATGAGGTTGGAGATGTGCTTGAAGCAGATGAGCTTAAGAAAACTGAGCCTGACAGTGTAAAAGAGCAGCATGCATCCGAAGCCAAAGAGAATATAGCTTCAGAACATGATAATGACAGCTCAGAAGATAGTGATGAACTGTCAATAGACCTTGTGCAGAATAACCAGAACAGTGCATTAAAGGAATCGATTGTAAAAGCTATTGAAAGACAGAACGAAGCGAATAAAGAAGCAGCAGCTGCAATAGCTGAGAATAAAGAAAAGCAGAAAGCCGCAGAGGATAATCCAGTTGGCGGTCTGCCGGATAGTTTGTCAGACAGTCTGTCAGATAGTTCGGATAACAGCTTCTCAGAGAATGTAAGTAAAGCTTCGTTATCGCTTAAAGAGCTTATCGAAAATGCTAAGAAAAAGATAGAAAACAGCTGTGAGAAAATAAGCAGGGAAGATGAAGAAGAAGCCAGACGTGTAGCTCAGAAGCGTATAGATGAACAGGCTGATGCCATGAATATAGAAGTTTCAGTTCCTAATTACAGTATATACGATACACATAATATTCAGGAAGAGCTTGCAAAGAATGTAAAGAATCTTTTTGAAGATGAGCAGGAAGAAACATTCAGACCACCTTTTGAAAGAAAGGATAGTAGAAATAACGAGAATGTTGATAATACCTTAGCAAAGACTGCATCAGCAGATACAGACAGTGAGCAGCCATATAATGATGACCAGACAGAGGATGAGCAGATAGAAGGCCAGCTAAGTATCACAGACTGGATAGAATCTGTAAGGGAAGAAAAGTATGGAAAGCAGGATACGAAGGAGTTCTCTAAGGCAGAGCTTGAACGTATGCTTGATGAAAAGGATGAGAAGAGCCAGGCTTATGAACGTATAATCGCAAGGAAGAAGGAAGAGGCTTTAAACAAAGGCACAGAATTCGATGAAGCAGAGGCGAAAAGACTTGCAGAGGCAGAGGTTGCACTTGATTCGGCCAGACGTGACCTTGCCATGAGAACAGGCAAAGCAGCATTTATCCTTGAACAGAATACTGTAAAAGAACTTAAGAATGCAGAACAAGAGGCTGCTAAAGAGGTTATCAATACATCTGATATGGCTGCACAGACACCACAGAATAACTCTAAGGTAGTGAACTTTGACAGTCTGGTGGAGAAAGATAACAAAGATGATTTAAATGAGGAGCTTTCACTTGATACAGCAAAGATAAGTCCTGTAACTGACGAAATGCTTAAGGAATACGAACAGAAACAGGATAAGGTAGATGAAGCTTCATATGCAGCTGATAGCATAGCAGTGCAGGTAAATGAAACAGCAGCATCATATTCAGAAACAGCATCTGTTTATTCTGATAGCGACAGCAGGGAAGGTAAGCAGATGGATGATATGGATGAAGAACAGTCAGAGAAGAAGCTTTCTGGAGAATTAGCCAAGATATTCAGAAAGTACAGAGAAATGCCGGGACTTGAGGCACAGCTCGTCGAGCTGTTTGAGTCACTTGATAAAGAGATGAATATGAAAACATCAGCATGCGGTAATATTCTTATATCTGGTAACTCAAGCTCTGACAAGACAGATCTTGCAAGAACAATAGTAAGGGCGATTAATTATGTATACCCTGACAAGCCTAAGAAGATAGCCAAAACATCTGGCGAAAGTATCAACCAGAGAGGTATAGTAAAGGCGATGGGTAAGCTTAAGGGAACAGCACTTATCGTAGAAGGAGCAGGAACTATCCAGCCTAAGAGGATAAATGAGATAGTTTCATGTATGCATGAAGAGACAGATAGAATGATAGTTATATTTGAAGATTCAGATGCAGAAATGAATGTGCTTCTTAACTTTAACCCAGAGCTTACTAAAACATTTAACCATAAGATAACTCTTAAGCAATATAATGTTAATGAGCTTGTGGAAATGGCTAAAAGATTTGCAAGAAAGAGACAGTATGAAGTAGGTGATGATGCACTTCTTGAGCTTTATCTTAAGATAGATAAGCTTCATAACATAAATGATAATATCAAGCTTGATGATATTAAAGAAGTTGTTAATAAAGCAATCGCAAACTCTGAAAGGAGAGCATCAAGAAAGTTCTTTGGTGGTCTTAAGAAGAAGCGCAGTGATACTGGTGATGTGATATTCCTTACAGAGGCAGACTTTAAGGATTGAAAAAAAGAGTAAACATAAGATGTGGAAATACATCACAGAAATGGAGGATTAATATGAATATTGAAGAAATGTCAGTAAACGCGATCAGGGTGTTATCCGCTGATGCTATCCAGAAGGCTAATTCAGGACATCCTGGTCTGCCACTTGGAACAGCACCTATAGCTTATGAGTTATTCTCAAAGCATATGAACTATAATCCACAGAATCCTGAATGGATCAACAGGGACAGATTCGTTCTTTCCGGTGGACATGGTTCTATGTTACTTTACTCATTATTCCACCTTTTTGGAATAGGTAATCTCTCACTTGATGAGGTTAAGAACTTCAGACAGTTTGGTTCTTTAACACCAGGACATCCAGAGTATGGACATACAGTAGGTGTTGAGGCTACAACAGGTCCACTTGGACAGGGTATGGCTATGGCAGTAGGTATGGCTATGGCAGAAGCACATCTTGCATCGGTATTCAACAAGGAAGGATATCCTGTAGTTGACCACTATACATATGTTTTAGGAGGAGATGGCTGCATGATGGAAGGTATTTCATCTGAATGCTTCTCACTCGCAGGAACATTAGGACTTTCAAAGCTGATTGTATTTTACGATTCTAACAATATATCTATTGAAGGAAGCACAGATATAGCATTCACTGAGGATGTTGTGACAAGATTCAAGGCATTTGGTTTCCAGACAATAGAAGTAGAGGATGGCAACGATCTTTGTGCAATAGGAAAGGCTATAGAAGAAGCTAAGGCTGATAAGACAAGACCATCACTTATTAAAGTTAATACTCTTATCGGATACGGCTGTCCTGCTAAGCAGGGTAAGGCTAGTGCACATGGTGAGCCACTTGGTGTTGATAATGTTGCAGCACTTAAGGAAAATATCGGATGGCCATGTAAGGGTGACTTCGAGGTTCCACAGGAAGTATATGATCATTATAAAGAGCTTTCAGCTAATATGGCAAAGGCAGAGGATAAGTGGAATGAGCTGTTTGCAGCTTATGTAGAGAAATATCCAGAAATGAAAGAATTATGGGATAACTACTTTGATGGATATGATATGTCTGATTTATTCAATTCTGATGAATATTGGGCAAAGGGAGATAAAGCTGAAGCTACAAGAAATACAAGTGGAACTATCCTTAATATGATAAAGAAGGCTATGCCTAATCTTATAGGTGGTTCAGCAGATCTCGCACCATCTAACAAGACTAATATGAAGGATGCAGGAGATTTTTCTAAGGATAATTATGCAGGAAGCAATCTTCACTTTGGTGTAAGAGAGCAGGCTATGGCAGCAATAGGAAACGGACTTATGCTTCACGGTGGACTTAAAGCGTTTGTTGCGACATTCTTTGTGTTTAGTGATTATGTTAAGCCAATGGCAAGACTTACAGCACTTATGCAGCTTCCATTAACATATGTATTCACTCATGACAGCATAGGTGTAGGTGAGGATGGACCAACACATGAACCTATTGAGCAGCTTGCAGCATTCCGTTCACTTCCAGGCTTCACAGTATTCAGACCTTGCGACAGAACAGAAACAGCAGCAGCATGGATGTATGCAGTTGAGAACGAGTGCGGACCAACAGGACTTGTACTTACAAGACAGAATCTTCCACAGATGGAGGGTTCATCTAAGGATGCACTTAAGGGTGGCTATGTTATAGCTGACTCACAGAAGGAAGTTCCAGATGCTATTATAATCGCCAGCGGTTCAGAAGTAAGCCTTGCAGTAAATGCAAAGGAAGAACTTAAGAAGGATGGCATAGATGTAAGAGTTGTAAGTATGCCAAGCATGGAGCTGTTCGATAAGCAGTCAGCAGAATATAAGGAAAGCGTGCTTCCTAATGCAGTAAGAAAGAGAGTTGCAGTTGAGGCACTTTCAGACTTTGGCTGGTATAAGTATGTAGGACTTGATGGCAAGGTTATTGCTATGGAGGGCTTTGGTGCTTCTGGTCCAGCAGCTACATTGTTCGAGCACTTTGGCTTCACAGTTGATAATGTTGTTAAGACAGTAAAGGAAGTTATAGGATAAATCTCTGGATAAATCTATCTCTGGATTAATCTTATGAAATAATAAAACAGATAACAATTAAACAACAATCAAATAGATAATAATAAGGCTCTGGTTTGACCAGCAGTACTGCAATATTGTATATATCGCATTGTGCTGCTGGCTGAATCAGGGCTTTTAGCATATTAGGAGCTTTTATTTGTAAGATAATTCTTATGCCTGAAAAGCTATATGTAATAAATACAAATAAAATACATATAAAATACAATAAATTAACATATAATTACTTGAAATAACAAAAAAAGGGGTATATACTATTGATATAAAGATTGTTAGAGTATTAACAATCTAATCAAACAAATGAATGATTGCATTGTGGGGTGCAACCGGTGGATTATTACATTAATCCATATTAATCACATATTATTTAATTCTATTTTTAGGAGGTACAGGATTATGGTACGTTTTACATTACCAAGAGATTTATATCATGGTAAGGGAGCTCTTGAAGCACTTAAAACTCTTAAAGGAAAGAAGGCTATCATCTGTGTGGGTGGTGGTTCTATGAAGCGTTTCGGATTCCTTCAGAGAGCTGAGGATTATCTTAAGGAAGCAGGAATGGAAGTTAAGTTATTCGAGGGTATCGAATCAGATCCTTCAGTTGATACAGTTATGAAGGGTGCTAAGGTTATGGAAGAATATCAGCCAGACTGGATAGTAGCTATTGGTGGTGGTTCTCCTATCGATGCAGCAAAGGCTATGTGGATTAAGTACGAATATCCAGAAACAACATTTGAAGATATGTGTAAGGTATTCGGTTTACCAAAGCTTCGTACTAAAGCTCATTTCTGTGCTGTTTCATCTACATCAGGTACAGCTACAGAGGTTACAGCATTCTCAGTTATAACAGATTATGAGAAAGGTATTAAGTATCCTTTAGCAGACTTTGAGATTACTCCTGATGTTGCTATTGTTGACCCAGAGCTTGCAGAGACTATGCCTAAGAAGCTCGTAGCACATACAGGTATGGATGCTATGACACATGCTATTGAAGCTTATGTATCAACAGCTAACTGTGATTATACAGATGCACTTGCTCTTCATGCTATGAAGATGATTAAGGATGATCTTGTTGGTTCATATAACGAAGATATGGAGAAGAGAGATGCAATGCACAACGCACAGTGTCTTGCAGGTATGGCATTCTCTAACGCATTACTTGGTATTGTACACTCTATGGCACATAAGACAGGTGCAGCATTTGAAGGTGGACATATTATCCATGGTGCAGCTAATGCTATGTATCTTCCTAAGGTTATCAAGTTTAACTCTAAGGACGAGACAGCAGCTAAGCGTTATGCATACATAGCTGATTTCTTAGGTTTAGGTGGAGATACAACTGAAGCCAAGATTGATAACTTAATCGCTATGCTTCGTAAGATGAATGACGAGCTTAACATACCACAGTGCATTAAGAACTATGGTGAGGGTGGACTTCCAGCAGAACAGGGAATCGTTCCAGAAGATGAATTCCTTGCTAAGCTTCCAGATGTTGCAGCTAATGCTATCAAGGATGCATGTACAGGCTCTAACCCACGTCAGCCAAGCCAGGAAGAGATGGAGAAGCTTCTTAAGTGCTGCTACTATGATACAGAAGTAGATTTCTAGAAATATAATGATGTATAGTGTTATAATATAATACTGTTAAAGGCGGAGCGATACTAGGGTCTAAGGTGTCGGTCCGCCTTTGATGTGTGCATGGTGACATATGTTTCTAAAGGACCAGAACTTCTTAAGGAACATTGCGATGCAAAAGAATATGGTGTTAAGAGCAAGAAAGGTTTCTATGATTATTCTGATGGTAAGGATGACGAAACAATAGCAAAAAGAGATGAAAAGTTCTTAAAGCTGTATCATGCGTTATATCAGTAGATGTAATGGATAAACATATTGAATAAAATCTTTTAGAATTCATATAATTAATAAAAAAGGATGCAACAATTTATCTTAAAATGTTGCATCCTTTGAATGTTTGTTCTACTCAATTACATATTCTATATCGTCATATAATAATAATACTTAACTGCAATTACTAATAAAATTATAAAAATAGTTTGGGTTAAAAATGTTATTATTTTATTTTTATTATTTTATTTTTATTATCTTTTTTTATTATCTTTTTTTATTATCTTATTTTTTATTATCTTATATTTTTATTTTCTTATTATTTTTATATTCTTTCACGACTTTTTCAAGTTATGAATTCACCTTATAAATTCACACTTAAGAATACCGAATCTTTATCATCCTGCTTTATCCCAAGATATCTTTTAGTTATTTCGTATGATGAATGATTATATATATCCATAAGAACTGCTGGTGGTGTTCCGTACTTCCATGCATAATATCCGAATGTTTTTCTCATAGAGTGGCAGCTTATTCCATTCTCCATATTAAGGGAAGAGGCGGCCTGCTTTATTATCCGGAATGCCTGTGAACGGCATAGATGGGTATGTTCTTTCTGCCCCATAAATATATATTCATTTACGTCAAAATAGTGCAGACTGTTAAGATATGTCTGCAATCCGGTTCTTGTACTTGCGTTAATAGCTATTCGGTTTTCTTTTCCAGTCTTTTTCTCTGTCACTATTATATGTTTTTTGAAACATTTTTTCCTGGAATCATAAACATCGTTCCATTTCAGCTTCAGTATATCACTTATTCTTAATGCTGAATTAACGCCAAGACATATTAAGGCATAGTTGCGGTAGTTCGTTTTCTGCTCCAGATAGTAGTTTCTAAATGCTTCTAATTCTTCATCGTTACGTATTGGTTGTGCTGTTCCCATATCAAATCCTCCATTTAATTCAAAAGGATGCAACATTTTAAGATAAATTGTTGCAGATAACAGGTTAACAAGGAGGTTATATGTTAAAGCTTACGATTAAGCCTGGTGAATTTATCAACATAGGTGAGGATATAAGGGTTGTTTATTCGGGAGGTTCAGAGGGAAATATTCACCTTCTGATAGATGCCCCTAGGGAACTGAATATTGTAAGAAGCAAGGTGCTTGCAAGAAACAAAGAGAAGGAAGGCAAAGAAGCATCACGCTTCATTTCTCCTTATTATGCAGAATCCAAGCTTTCACCAGACACACTTACCAAGATACGCCGTCTGATTAAAGAAGACAAGATGGCAAATAAGGATAATACGCAGAATTAGCATGGAAGTTCTGCTTATTATAAAGGATTTGCTTTATGTGAATTGCTTATATTCAAGTAAATGGTAAGCAAATGTATATGAAGCATTTGAGGGAACGGATTCCCAAGAAAAAATTATTATATTTACACGGAGGTACATACTATGGTAGTACAACACAATATGTCAGCTATGAACGCTAACAGAATGTTAAGCGGTGTTTCATCAGCTCAGTCAAAGTCAACAGAGAAGTTATCTTCAGGTTACAGAATCAACCGTGCAGCAGATGATGCAGCAGGACTTTCTATCTCAGAGAAGATGAGAGGACAGATCAGAGGTCTTAATCAGGCTTCAACTAACGCTCAGGATGGTATTTCACTTATCCAGACAGCAGAAGGTGCTTTAAATGAATCACACTCAATCCTTCAGAGAATGAGAGAACTTTCAGTACAGGCAGCTAACGGAACAGAGACAGATGACGATAGAGAAGCAGTACAGAACGAAATCGAACAGCTTCAGAGTGAGTTAACAAGAATCTCTGATACAACAGAGTTCAATACTATGAAGTTACTTGATGGTTCACAGTCAGGAAGTAAGGTACAGGTATCTGTAAGTAAGAGTGCAGCAAAAGGTGCAACAACTAATAATGCAGCAGTAGCTCAGGTTAATACATCCGCAGAAGTAGGTGAACTTGCATCGGGAAAGAGCATGACATATTCAATTACTGTGTTAGATAAGAACAATAATGCTACAACAACATCTGTAACAGTATCATATGATGGCAATACAAATAAATTTACAGATAAAGATGGTAATGAATTAGGAACAGCAACAAGTACTGATAAAGCAACTAAAGCTACAGGAGCAGAAACAGCGGCTGCAATTGCAAAGGCATTATCTAACACATCACTTGGCGATAAATTTGATATTGGAACTGATACTGCTAAGATTAAATTAACAACTAAGGATGCTAGTGATTCTCCAAGTAGCGTATTAATTAGTGTTGATGGTGCAGCAGGTACCGTAGCTGCTCCAAATCCTACTGGTTCAGAGGCATATACATCTATTAATACTGAAATAGGTGCATATGATGGTACAGGTAACATTGAAGATAAGATTTTCACAGTAAATGGTGAAAAGTTTGCATATGTTACAGACCCTTCTAAGTTAGGTGATGATTATAAGGATGTTAATTTTGTTCAAACTGAAAAAACAGATGGAACAGTAGGGGCTACCGATGCATCTGCAATGGCTAAGTTAATTAGTGCTAAGACAGGTATTAATGCAGAAGTTGATAAAAATAAAAATACAACTGTTAATTTAAAGCCATCAGCTACAGCTACTGGTAAGGGTATTGAACTTCAGATAGGTGCTAATGAAGGTCAGACAATGAGCTTCACACTTGATGACATGAGCGCTGACGCACTTGGCGTAGGTGGAAGTAGTGTTAACTTAAGCACTCAGGAGAGCGCTAAGACAGCTACTACAACTATTGATGCAGCTATCAAGAAAGTATCTAAGGCAAGAGGTCAGATGGGTGCTGTTCAGAACAGACTTGAGCACACAATCAACAACCTCGATACAGCTTCTGAGAACCTTCAGACAGCAGAGTCACGTATCCGTGATACAGATATGGCTGAAGAAATGGTTAACTACAGCAAGAACAGCATCTTAGCTCAGGCTGGACAGTCTATGCTTGCACAGGCTAACCAGGCTAACCAGGGTGTTCTTACACTCCTTCAGTAATAAGAGTGAAGTGTAGTTAATTCATTAAAAAGATTATTACATGAAGATGTGTTAATGTATTTTGAATAAAACTTAATATGTAACTGTTTTAATCCCTCATTCATACAACCCATGTGAGTATGAATGGGGGATTTGATTTTATATATTTGGGTATATATTTTCTAAAATATTGTCGATTACAACAATTATCCAACGACTTACAACAAAAATATAAAAAGCATATTGTGAATATACAACAAATGTGTTTATATAATATTAATACTATTATTGTTGGTATGCATAGAGCTGATAGTCAGCAGAATTATACATGTATATACAGATATATGTGTATATAGATATATGGATATATAGAAAGATATATAAGTATGAGAAAGCTTAGATTTCTGCAGTTCGTATGACAATAAAAGTGTAATTAAATTATGGATACGGAGGATATATGGATTTAAAGATAAACAGAAAGTTCAAGGATACATTGTTCAGGAAGGTTTTTAATAATAAGAAGGATTTACTTAGTCTTTATAATGCATTAAATAATACAAGCCACACAGACGAAAGTCTTATTACTATTAATACGATTGAGGATGCAATGTATATAGGCTATAAGAATGACATTTCGTTTATTATAAACAGCGAATTGAATCTCTATGAGCATCAAAGCAGCGTTAATCCCAATATGCCTGTAAGAGGTCTTATATATTTTGCTGAGCTGTATAAGGGCTACATAGAGCAGAATAATCTGCTTATATATAATGAGCGGCTTGTGAAATTACCATTTCCAAGATATGTTGTTTTTTATAATGGAACGGAGGGCGAACCAGAGGAACAGGAATTAAGATTGTCAGATTCATTTGTGCAGGTGCCTGAGGGGGAAGCACGGACAGGTATAGTAGTAGAAGAAGCTAATAAACCTAGCGTAGAAGTAACTGTACAACTACTTAATATTAACTATGGGTGTAATCAGGAGCTGATGGAAAAGTGCCAGAAGCTGATGGAGTATTCCAAATTTATTGCACTTGTAAGAGTGAAAAGCGATATGTTGACGGAGAAATATAAGAAAGAAATGAAGTCAGTTAATAAGAAAGAAATATTTGCAGAGGCAGTAGCACTTGCAATTGATGAAGCAATACGCGATAATGTACTAAAGGATATCCTTAGTAAAAATATGGCGGAGGTGACAGATATGTTGCTAACAGAATTTGATGAAAAGGCATATATAGATGGCGTGAAAAAGCAGAGCTATGAGGAAGGAGAAGCGATAGGGGAAGCAAGAGGAGAGGCAAGAGGAGAAGCAAGAGGAAAGATAAAAGGAGAGGAGAAATTAGCAAGGCTAGTAGTGGAACTAAAGAAAAGAGGCAGAGTGGAAGATATAGCAAAGGTGACAGATGAAAGTGAAAGAGAAAGACTGTATAAGGAGTTCAATATATGAGGGTTTAATATTGTACAATCATCAGAATAGTGTATATAATATACTATAATCTTGACACAATTCAAACAATTCACATTGCCATCAAACAACTGAATGACAAGTTTAAAAATAATAAAAAATAATCTAAAAAAGAGTTGACAAATCAATAAGTGCATGTTAATATACAATTACAAACAAACAAGACCTTAAACATATTAATAATCGATATAAAAGATATATATTAACTATATTAAAAGAGACAAGTTCATAAGACAATATATTAATAGATAGATTATATATCGAAACCATTCATTAAGAATGTTAATATAGATGTAAGGAATTGAGTGAGAAAGGAAGGTATAGTCCAATGGAAATATGACACATACCAAGCATTATGAATAATTAAATTCATTGTAGAATAGTTAATTAAAAGAATAATGATTTGGAGGAAAACACAATTGAATAACTTAAAATAACGGTTACTATATTACATAGCGATAATATAGTAACCGTTTTTATTATCTTATATTTTCTATTTTGATATGATTTGTTTAATGAACAAAAAATAAGTTGATTACAACATATATTGGGTCGATTACAACGAAAGTATAAAAAGGATTTGCTTAGTTTGTACAATGCATTGAATAATACAGAGCATATGGATGACGGCCTTATAACAATTAACACGATAGAGGATGCAATATATATAGGGTATAAGAATGATATTTCATTTATTATAAACAGCGAATTGAATCTTTATGAGCATCAGAGCAGCGTTAATCCTAATATGCCGGTAAGAGGTCTTATATATTTTACCGAGCTGTATAAGGGATATATAGATCAAAATAATCTGTTTATATATAATGAGCGTCTTGTTAAGCTGCCATTTCCAAGATATGTTGTTTTCTATAATGGAACAGAGGATGAACCAGAGGAACAGGAATTAAGGTTGTCAGATTCATATGTGCAGGTGTCAGAAGGAAAGGGCTTAAAGGACACAGCAGGTACAGAGACTGACAAAACAAATAAACCTAGCGTAGAAGTAACTGTACAACTACTTAATATCAACTATGGGTGTAATCAGGAGTTGCTGGAAAAGTGCCAGAAGCTGATGGAGTATTCCAGATTTATTGCACTTGTAAGAGTGAAAAGCGATATGTTGACGGAGAAATATAAGAAA